>Ga0209542_10007515_pt1 | contig 20688 bp, 20 predicted proteins | sample RifCSPhighO2_01_FD_184028 | JGI IMG/M metagenome (GOLD analysis project Ga0209542, IMG submission 184028) | Soil microbial communities from Rifle, Colorado - Rifle CSP2_plank highO2_0.1 (SPAdes) (version 2) | ecosystem: Environmental > Terrestrial > Deep subsurface > Rock core/Sediment ...
ACTCATATTTTCTTACCTGATACTCTTTGTAGGTTAGGTCTTTAGCTTCTTCTTTAATTTTTTCGTATTCTTTCAATAAATCTGGGTTATTTTTTAGTAGATTAAAAACTTTAACCTGATTGATTGTTGTTTCAACGGTTGGGTCAGTAAGCCACACACTCACACCAAATCCATCTTTTTGAAAGTCCCAACCTGTTGAGTTTGTGCCTTTTCTCGTGGGTTCTCCAAATAATTTCTTGAAATTATCAAAGTGCTTCGGCTGTTCAGATTTTATGCAAAAGGCACTTATATCAATGTCCTCCTGTCCTGCAATTTTTAATGGTAAAGAGCCCAGACATACGACTTCCAAGTAGGGTTCAACTGCTTTAATATCCGATATTATCCGATTGGCTACATCTAACCCTTTTGGATTAAAAGGTTTTACAACCATTTTCTGGTCATCGGGTATAGTTGCGAGATATTTTATTTGACCTTCGGTAAGCATTATTTCTTTTTAATAAGTTTCTGTGAATATGGAGCAAGTAGATTATTAAGTTGGTGAATAATAACTGCAATCCAAATTGCTCCAGATATTACCGTAATATAGGCGGCAATTGGTCCAAAGATTAAACCAGTATATAGCATTTGATAGATAACCTGATTTTTTGGCAAATAAAAAATGTTTTTCAAATGCCAGATACCGAATAAAATTGATGATATTATAATCGCCGTAGTGATGGAATAGATGGTCATCAGACCCGCTAATATCAGACCACGAAATATAATTTCTTCATAAATTGGGGCAAAGAATAAAGATACTCTTACAGGGTAGTATTTATACATTTTGCCCGTCTTTTTATATTCTTTGAATTGAGTGAGAACAATAGCAATAAATAGAATGGCGATAAGAATAACCTGAATGGTGGGCGTAAATACCCAGAATGTTTTTAGCGAAAGTAAGTTCATTTCTATTCAATAAAACCGCCGTGATAATGGCATTTGTAGACCAATACACCTGCTCGGTAGATTTCTTCAACGCCAGTAAAGCGGTCTAATTCGCCGTCGGCAGAGTTGTTATATTCCCAATCGTTATTCTGATAGTTTTTCGGACCACGAACAGGAATAATATCAGAATACTCCTGCATCAAAGCATTTCGTAAAAATCCATAGAGTTCTTTCTCGTCGGTTGTTTCGGAGAGAATAAAGCCATAGTAATTTAAGCCCCACACTGGCTCGTTATCTTTATAAATCACTTCTCCGCCCATAAAATCCCTGCCGCCGAAGTAGGTATCGTGATAAATAAGTCCATCTTTTTCAAAATGATAATCTTCCGACTTCAAACGAGAAGATGATACTTTCGGAGCATCCTTGTTGGCATAGGTGCTTTTGTTTGCCTCCTCAAGAAAATCAGCAAGTTGTTGTAGGTTAATTCTCATAATCTATAACTTATCAGTTTTTACTTCTTCTCTCAACTAACAAAAAAACTCCTTTCGGAAGTTCTTTGTGGGAGTAGCGAGCTACTTGAAGGAAAACAAGATTTCGTCGCTTGCTTTGGTCTTTGTTCACTCCTTGACCCTCATAGTTGCTCCAATGATGCTCGGTCAAGCTCTTGGTAGACCCGTAGGCCAGCGATTACTTTTTACGGCATAAGCCGACTATTGCACAATCACCGTCTTTGATTAAAAACCAAAGAATACCAACTCTCGCTATTCCAAATAAGTTATAGCAGATTTTACCCCACTGTGCTACTCACTATATTAAATCCAATACTTTCCAGCTTGATAAGTCGTTAGTATTATATTCATATTTCTCCTCATCGTTATACCTCCAAGTCCCATTAACATAGATAGCAATACCTCCTATTAGTTTTTTGCCCTTTCTATTTTGATTTTTAATATAGCTTTGTAGTGCCTCTGCTCTTTCCTTTGCATCTTTTGCCGTTATTCCTTGCTTTGTTTCAAATATACCAATTGTCCCGTCTTTAAGCTGGACAATAAAATCTGGATAAAATGCTTGGTCGTCAGGTCTTAACACCGCAAAGTATTTCATCTCACCTTCGCCATTTTTATACCACCATTTTATCTTTTTTGAGTCGTTCAGGAGTTCAATAAACAATCTCTCTGGCTCACTTTGTTTAGCTGTATAAAACGGCTTCATAACCGATAGGGGTTGCTCTTGCTTTTGGTATCGGCTGTTATAGCTTATGACCATCGGCACTTCCCATTCGGGAGTTTCGGTTAGCTCTCTCTTTTCGGCAAGTTTTTCAACCACTTCCTTTTTATATTTTTCTTTTGCCAAGTTTATTATATCCACGAATAACTGGACATTTTCTTTACCCAAAACAATTCGCTGAACTTTCGGGTCATATTTTTCAAACTTAAACTCTTGATTAAAGAACTGATAAATTGCCGTCTTTAATCTATCACTTGAGTCTGCTGGGGCATAGGGAGTGCAATTTTGCACTATAAATCTATCAAACTTTTCTTGCAGTTCTTTTTCATTCAGAGCAATCTTTATTGTTCCTTTGTGCTCTATCCCACCAGATTTATCAATATCAATAATTCGGCCTTCTGCTATTAAGGGGCTGACTATCTTGGAAGGTTTGAGATTAACCTTACTTTCCAAATCGGCATCCACCGCAACTTTCATAAAAATCTTTGGGAACTCTCCCGACAGACGAGTTCGCTCTCTCTGTCTTCTCAAAAATATAGATGGCAGTGAGATATTTTTATAGAGTTTAGCGTCTCTTTTTGACTCATAGACAGTAATATAATCTTTCGCATAATCCTCTGTGATTTTAGCATCTACTTCTGGGATATTTGTAAATATAAAACCCTTATTTAGTTCGGGCTCTTTTGAATAATATTTTAATTCGGGCATCCTCATAATTCTTCCGATAGTTTGAATTGTGAAGGTAAAACTTTTGGACTCTCTAAAAATCACAAGAATTGATGCTCTGGGACAGTCCCATCCAAGGGCAATTGCCTGTTTGAAGATTAAGACCTCAACCTCGTTATTATTCTTTTCTATGTTAAGCAAGGTTTCTGATTTATCTTCTGATAGCCAAACGGCTAACTTACCGTTTTTTTCAGTTATGCCCTTTTTGTCCAGTATCTCAATAACCTGTTCTTTTTTACTCATCAAACCCGCTTTATTATCTGGAAGCTGGATTAGCATCAAAGGGTTTATATTCGCCCCCTCTTTTTTATACATCTTCAATAATTCCGTCCTTGTTTTTAGTGCCTCTTCAATAACTACCTCATCAGAACTTTTCGTTCCCACTTTAATATCAAGAAACTCTGGATTTACAGCAATTTCTGATTTAATCATTTCCTCCTCCTTAACATCCGACAGACGAACTTTCTCTATTTCAGCAATATTTTCAGTTAAGTGGGGTGTAGCCGAAACCTCAAGGGTTATTTGTGGACTGATAACCTCAATTAACTCTTTTGATTTTTCAGAGTCGGCCGTATGATGACTCTCGTCTATAATTAAAATAATTGCCCTGCCTTCTCTTTTGGTATTTTTGATAATACTACTTAAGTTATTATCCTGCTCATTCTCTCTAACAAAAATGTTTATGTCTTTTTTATTTATACTGTGCCAGTTAATAAACAAAATCTCGTTTTCATCTATTCTCCTATCAATCAAATCGTCAAAATAAGAACATTTCAGGGTCCTGTCATCCTCATAATAACTATCTAACTTTTCCTTACTTTGCTCGTGCAACATTCTTACCGAAACCCAAATAAAAGATAGCTTTTTCTCGTCCTGCCTATTTCTCACAAGCTCTTTAAGTAATTCAGAAACCATAACTGTTTTACCAGAGCCAGTCGGAGCTTGAAAAATAACCACCTCATTTTCAGGAGACCGCAATGAGTTTTCAACTTTTCTATGCAGATTTTCTACTGCTTGTTTTTGGTAATCTTTTAATTTAATCATTTGAATATGCGTCTATAAACGTTAAGAATAACGGCAGGAATGGGTTTTAGTTCAACTAATTTCTTAATATCTTCAAACTCATCTTCTCTTGCACTATCATCAAGGGAGAATACATAAACGATTGATTTTTTATTAAACCTTTTTATCTCTTTTTTGAAAGGCTCTATGCCAGCATCGTCATAAATTATGCCAAGATATTTATTTTTGAAGTCTTTGAAAATCTTAAAATCACTACCGCTTCTGACCTTCTCAAAACAGCCCTCTTTTAAGCAGAGCATTTCTGTTGATTTATCAACGAGCTTTTTCTTGTTTTTATCTGTCGGGCTACCGTCAACAAAAGCAGTCGTAAAGTATTTAAGATTTCCGCCAAGGCCAGATACTTCTTTGCCACTTTCTTTCTTATAACCTTCTATATTTTTCTTTAATCTCGGATAGCATACATCAGTGCAGATTTTATTTTCGTTGTCGGTGCAAAGAATAAACTTTCTTTTATCTTTATTCTCACGATTTATGTCCAGAACTGCGTGTCCAGTGCTCCCAGAACCTGCGAAAAAATCCAAGATAACCGCATCTGGTCGGCTTAATATTTCAAGAAAATATTTGAGTAATCCTATGGGCTTTTGGGTTGGGAAGTCTTCAACTCTTTCGCTGGATAAATTAAGGACTGGCTTAACGCTAATCTTTTTATATGTCTTACCGTCTTTGAAAAGTATCATATCTCCGTCAACCACATCTCTTAAATTAACATCGGCATAGAACTTGCCGTTTTCATCTTTCTTTGCCCCAAAGAAGTCTTTTTCATAAGGTATTTTTTCTTTGAACCTATTAAAAAAATATTCCTTTGAGCGAGAGTAAAGTAGAATATAGTCGTGCTTCCGTGAGAACGCATCATTTTTATGCGGTGCTCCGCCAGTGCGATATGACCATATTATAGTGTTTCTGAAGTTGTCTTCTCCGAATATCTCATCACATAAAAGTTTTAATTGGGCTATTTCATTGTCATCTATGTTTATTAAAATCACCCCATCCTTTTTGAGGAGATTTTTAGCCAGCCGTAGCCGTTTATCCATAAAGTTAATCCACTTGCTATGCCTATATGCGTCCTCACGGTTTACAATCTTATCGTTATACATAAAACCCTCGCCACCAGTATTATAGGGAGGGTCTATGTAAATCAAATCAATTTTCTCTTTATGGGTATAGTTTAATACGGAGAGAGCGTGATAATTATCTCCTTCAATAAGAGCGTTAACGGAACCTTCGCCCATTCTAATATTCTTGCCCCCATCTTCCACAAGAACGGGCAACTTTTCTTTGCATAGTTCAACAACCTGTTCTGGTTTATCTTCCCAGACAAGACCATACCTCTTTCTTGATTTAAGCTGTTTATTCTCTTGCTTAAGAGCCTCAATCTCCCGAAGAAGATTTTTTGTTGATTTTACATCGGCGGCAGTATCAGCCGATAGTAGTTTGTTGTTATTCATAGCCTTGGACGGATTTAGCTATGCTGGTTAAGAGCACAAAGCCCCGCACCAGCTCGGTGGCTTTCGCCACACACAACCCTTTCGGATTATGACCGTCCAAGGCTTGCTGATACGGGGTTCAGTGCCTTGGACGGATTTTCTGCCATATCTCGTAGATAAACTACGAGGGTTAGGCAATTAAATTGTTTAGTTTTATATCAAGTTTTATTTTGTTTTAATAACATCATAATATCATCTTTTTTATACCGCCTGTCTTTTCTCTCTCCAAAACGGACTGCGACTAAAATGCCCTTTTTGTCCCATTGGCGTAGGGTGTTAGGATGACATTTCAAAATATCACAGGCTTCTTTAAGAGTAAGGAGCTCTGGAATTGGAGTTGATTTTTGACTTAACATTGCTTAACATAAGCATAACGCAGAAGCCAAGTATCTGCAACATATTACTATTACTCAAAAATTAAAATGACCCAAGATACAGAACAAAAAATACTTTCTATTATTGAGAAGCTCCTTGAAGAATATGAGATGTGTCCAGATGGCACTCGTGAACTTGAGATGCCATTTTACAGCCTAAAGCAACACTGTGGACTGGAATACCATCAAGTCATAAATGTGCTCAAAAAACTTCAGCACGAAGGCATTATTGAGGGTTTTGAGCATTACTCTGATTACATATAATGGGCACACTTCACATAAAACTACCCGCTGATTTTAAGCAAAGGTGTCGGGCCTATATTTTAGCACGCACTAAACCGAAACACCCACAAATAAAAACACCAGAAGAACAAGTTAATGACGCAATATGGTGGGTTCTACAAAAAATCCGTAAAGAAGAGTTGCTACAAGAAAAAGGTAAACCAGTTGAGATAACTTTTCAATCAAGACCCCTTGTTATAGGAACAGGACTACCTCCAATTGAGGTTCGGCAAAAAGTGTTGCTCAAAGTTCAGGAGCTTGGTGGCATTAGAATAATAAATGATGCCTCGTATGATGATACTTATGGGGTAGATTTTGTTTATGTAATTGAAACTATACAACCAAAGTTTGATGAACTTTATGAAAAATATCGGGAACTTACTCTGCCCCAACAATCAAAACCCACAACCTCAATAGTCATACAACAGAATACTTTTGAAAAAGAACTAAAAACACAACAAAAAATATTTAATGATTTGGGTAGTAAGTTAGTAGCTCAAATCCAGCACGTTCCCATAGCAGAATTAAATAAGTTTTCTCAACAAGTTTCTGAACATCTTGGACCTATCAAAACTGCTCTGGATGGCGTCAGACAAGCCCAAAAAATAGCAGAACCATTTGTAAAAAATCAACACATCAGAGAATTGAATGATAAATTGCGAGCACTAAAATTATATTCTGATATATATTCTAATCCTTCACAAAATACATTATCCGTGTCTTCTGCTAACAATATACGGTCAGAAATTGGAGTTCAAACAGTTTCCGAACTACGAGATATAAAATTATTAATGCAAAAATTATTAGAAAAAAATGGGCAAATAAACGGACCAACAGAAAAACAAAGTGGGGACGGTTTTCTGAAATCAATACATCTTCTTGTAAATCAGCTGGGACGAGAAGATATTATTTTTATGGTGTTGGATGGGCAATTTAGTATGCCCGTAAGATTTGGGGGTAAAAATAGAGACGGACAGTCAACGGCTATTAAAAAACTTTATAATATTGCCTACTTTGCCAGTGCCCCAAATAAAAGAGTTGATTATGACGAGAATACGGCCGATAACATTAATAATGGTTTGTTCAAAAACAAACAAATAAAAAAATATATGGGGACAAATAGATTAAAAAAGCCAACTCTTGTTAAAAAGTCAGAAGATGGACAAATACTCGTATTGAAAAATGAAATTGAAATAAAAACAGGCCTTATTAAGAACGAGGTTCCATCTCAATTCCAATATCTCTACATAGACAAAACTAAATAGTATCCGAAAATTATCCGATTATTAATTAGTCGGATTATAAAAATCGCCTAAAAGAGGCGATTTTTTGTGTTCATTATCCGACCAGTCGGACAGGTAGGATGAAATTATCAAAAGGTCGTCAGTAAAAATTAAAAAAAATAACCAAAATTACTATGGCAAAAGAAAATCATATACCAGAGGAAGATTATAAATATATTCCTTTGGACCCAGAGGTCGCTTGGACAACATATGACCTCGGAGTATCAGCCGCACTTATGTGTATCGGCTTTGAGTTGTTGTCCGTGAATAGGGATAAGCCCCATAAATCCTTATTTGCATTCCGCAGAGCTAATGGGATTGAAGAGGCGGTAGACCTGTATTGGTCCGATAAATTGGAAGTCAAAGCAAGGTCGTTCTTTGATGCGATTAAAGCTCTTAAAAATCGGCTCTATTCGTCCGATTAAACTATGGTCATACCCGACGAGGACATTATTAGTTTTCAAGAGCTTTACAAGAAGCATTTTGGAAAAGAGATAAGTAGAGAAGATGCCTATGAACAAGGTATCAAACTCTTGCGTTTGATGTCGCTCGTCTACAAGCCGATGACCGAGGAGGAGTTTAGCCGTATTCAAGAACGGCGTAAGATACCCCTCCCTATACCAACAGAATAAAATCAAACATCTATGAACCTACAAACAATTACAATTAAAGAATATCTAACTGAAAAATCTATTCAATTCAAAGAAAGTGGCAAGGAGCTCATCACCGCCTGTGTTTTTGGCAACTGCGATGCAGACAGCAAGAACGGCGAAGCTCACCTATATTTCAGTAGCGACACTGGTCAGTATGACTGCAAAAAATGCGGAGAGAAAGGAAACCTGCTCACCCTCGCCAAACATCTCGGCGACATTCCACGAAAATCCACGAAATCGGCAATCTTCAGTCCAGAACTGGTAGAAACCTGCCATCAGGCGTTATCAGGGCGTATCAGGGATTATTTACGCTCCAGAGGGCTTATAGACAGCGTTATAGACGAGTATAAGCTCGGCTACGGACAGTTTTACCGCAAGTGGTGGATTACCATACCCATCAAAGATACCTACGGCAATTATGCCTATTTTAAGCTCCGCCAAGACCCCACTTTTGGAGATGAAAAGATAACCTATCCCAAAGGAGCCGAAGCACAGTTGTATGACTGGCAAATGCTAACAAATGCTAACATTCAGCAACTTATTATTTGCGAAGGCGAGCTGGACCGATTAGCTCTTATGTCCAAAGGTATATCAGCTATTACCTCAACGCACGGAGCAGGAACATTCAAAGAGGACTGGATTAAAAATATCGGAAAATATCGGAAAATCTATATCTGTTTTGATAATGACGAAGCTGGTAGAAAGGGTGCGGAACGAGTGGCAAAAATGGTGGAAAATGGTGGATTTGAGACGCACATAATTACACTGCCAGACGAAGTTGGAAATGGTGGCGATATAACGGATTACTTAACAAAACTTAACAATCCTACTGACGACTTATTCAGTAAATATGCCGAGCCATATCCAGAGCGTATTGATACCACGCAGTTCTCACCGCTTACTTCCGAACAGCTTATTGAGACGCTTGGATTAACCATTAAATATGATGCGGAGAATAAGCTCACGACATTCTTGTGCGAGCTCTCCGCCTATACCGAAAGTTCTCAATTCAATATCAGCTACAACGCTCCGTCCTCAACGGGCAAAAGTTATATTCCCACCGAAATTGCCCGATTGTTTCCGCAGGATGATGTAATGGAAATAGCTTACTGCTCACCAACGGCTTTCTTTCACGATGCTGGCGAATACAACAAAGAGAAGAACTGCTACCTCGTGGACCTGTCCCACAAAATACTTATCTTTCTGGACCAGCCGCATAATGAACTGCTGGCACGGCTACGCCCTCTCCTATCCCACGACAAAAAAGAAATAATACTGAAAATCACTGATAAATCCCAGAAGTTCGGGCTTAAAACCAAGAACGTGCTTTTGCGTGGTTATCCGTCCGTTATTTTCTGCACGGCAGGATTAAAAATTGATGAGCAGGAGGCAACTCGTTTTCTTCTTCTATCCCCAGAGGTGAGCCAAGAAAAGATACAGCAAGGCATCAGTGCAACTATCCGCAAAGAAGCGGACAGCGAGAGCTTCGTTAGTTGGCTGGAAGAAAACCCCGATAGGATACTACTTAAAGACCGCATCCGAGCCATCAAACTTGAGAAAATTAAGGAAATAAACATCGGCTCATACGAAGGCATTGAGCAGAGATATTTGAATAACAATAAAGTCCTCAAGCCACGTCATCAAAGAGATATTAAACGGCTTTTATCGCTTATTAAATCCTTTGCCATTCTTAATGTCTGGTGGAGAGAAAGAAGTGGGTCCACTATAACGGCGAACGAGAGCGATGTAGCCGATGCCTTCAAGCTCTGGGATAAGATTTCTGAAAGCCAAGAACTTAATCTGCCGCCCTATATCTATAACCTTTACCGAGAGGTAATTTTGCCTGCGTGGAAGAATAAAAACGAGGGTCGCAATCCAGATTTTGAAACCATCACGGGTCAGCTCGGACTTTCACGGCAGGAGGTTTTGGATAAGCACTATGCCGTATATGGCAGGATGCTGGATAACTACCAGCTCCGCCAACAGATACTCCCGATGCTTGAGACGGCAGGGTTGATAGTGCAAGAACAGGACCCGAATGATAAGCGTAAGTATCTTATATTCCCGTCATCCATCCGCCTGCTTTCGGATAGCGATAAAAGTAGTGAAAGCGACAGTGGGGTAAATGAGCAACCGCCTGATAACAATAGTGAAGGAGAGGGTGGGGTAAAAGATGAGTTATCAATGTTTTGATACTGCTTATCAGTATAAAAACAGTATAAATATTAACCAAAATAAAATTATGGAAAACACACAAAACAAAAACAATACCAAAGAGCAAATTATAATAGATTTTGACTTTATCCAAGAGTTAGGAGGAGAAGGACATCTTGAACGAGAACTGACTGCCGAAGAATTAGAAACTATCTTCTATGAAATCTCGGACAACTTGTGGGAGTTTATAGCCAGAACGACAGACCAAGTTATTGAGTTCAACGAATTACTTGAAGCAAATAAAAACGCCAAAAATGCATTTCCTCATTACAAAGTTATGTGGAAAAACGAAAATGCTTATCAAAAAGAGTTTAGGGAACGATATTGCTTCTTAACCTTGGCCAATGCGAGAGATTATATTCATCACGATTTTATATCCGAATATGACATCTGGCGAGTGTATAGGGTTGAGCAGGATGGTTCGGAAACAGAAGTATATAAAATACATTAAAAACTATGAGCGAAACATCACAAAAACAAACAGAGGCCAACAAAAATAACGCCCAACAGAGCACTGGTCCAAAAACTGACGAAGGCAAGGCGGTCAGTCGCTACAACGCCCTCAAGCACGGCTTATTGAGTAAAGAAGTATTACTGGGAGGTGAAGATGAAAAAGACCTGCTTGAACTCGGAAAACGATTGAGAAGCGAACTTGCACCTGCTAATGAGCTGGAGCAGATACTGGTTGATAGAATTGTAGCAAACACTTGGCGGTTAAGACGAGCGATGCTGATTGAAACCGCAATGATAAAAGTTGACTGCGATGGCGGAGAAAACGACATTATGCCGACAAAACGAAGTATCGGAGAAGCATTTATCCACGACTTTGCCAATTCAGACAGCTACACCAAGTTCACCAGATACGAAACCAATATAGAGCGTGGCATCTACAAAGCTCTGCACGAATTACAGCGATTGCAGGGAGCAAGAAATGGAGAAAAGGTGCTACCGCCAGTTGCCATTGATTTAGACGTATAGGACAAAAAAGAAAATGGGTTCGTTCGGTAAAAATAACAGGATAAAACGGTTTTATTCAAAAAATCAATTTCTCCTTATTTTACCAAGGTAATTTAAGGTTTTTATCCAAAATTAAAACGGGTAATCTCAAATGATTTCGGTAAATAATTAAAAATAACTTTTATGGGTAGATACAGCTATGGCGGTAAAAATGAGGCAGATGATGTAAAAAAGATAGCCACGAGCTTTCTGAAAAAGCACGGCTATTTTAAGGGCTGGCTGTCGGGCACGATTACTTGGACCCACGGCTGGTCAGGCAATAAAAGTAGTGTCGGTATTTCAGTTTCAACTCTGGACAATGACAATGATGGATACCTACGCATCAACTATACCCAAACAGACCGTAATACTGACGAAAAGAAGGATTTTGATTACAAGATACCGCTCACCACTACCCCGTGCCGATACGGAGGCAAAAGATACTGGTTTATCTGTCCGTGGTATAAGAATAGTGTATATTGCGGCAAAAGGGTTGGCACATTATACAAAGATGGCGATTACTTTGCTTGTCGCCACTGCTATAATCTGACTTATAGCTCCAGAAAACAGAACCGTAGATACAATCTATTTCCTTTATTCAATGTCCTTACGATTGAAAAGAAAATAGACGAACTTCACGAGCGAATAAAGCGTCCATACTACGCAGGAAGACCGACAAAGAGGCAGAGACGACTTGAGATGTTATATCGCCAAGCAGGTTTAAGCTATCAGCGATATACTAAACTTAAATAGAAAAAGATGGTATAATGGTTGCGTTGCCTAACTTAATGATTTCTCCGATTTTTTATTGTCTCGCACCCTGAAGGGGGTGGTCTGCTAACGAGGCAATCTTCGGAGAACCAAGTTAGGCAACCAGACCACCCCCTTTAGCGTTTTATGAAAGAAGATAATCAAAAAATTAAATACTTCCTTTATGCAAGAAAGTCATCGGAGAGCGAAGACCGTCAGGTCCAATCTATTGATGACCAGATAAATCGCCTCAAAGACCTTGCGAATAGTTTGGGGTTAGAAATAAAGCATATTTATACGGAAGCAAAAACAGCCAAGAAACCAAATAACCGTCCCGTCTTCAGTGAAATGCTCGCAAGAATTGAAAAGGGTGATGCGACTGGTATCCTCTGCTGGCAAATAAACCGACTATCCCGTAATCCAGTAGATAGCGGAACAATTAGCTGGATGCTTCAGCAAGGTATTTTGAAATGTATCCAAACTATTGACCGAAAATATCTCCCAGACGATAATGTTCTGCTTTTTAATGTTGAGAGCGGAATGGCTAATCAGTTTATTATTGACCTCCGCAAAAATAGCCGCCGAGGTATGGAAGGACACGCTGACCGAGGTTGGTATCCATCCCGTCCGCCTCTTGGATATTTGAACAACAAACTGGAGCACACCATCATTGATGACCCAGAGCGATTTAATCCCGTTCGCCGTATGTGGGATATGATGCTGACTGGAAATTATACTCCGCCTCAAATATGGAAAATTGCCAACGATGAGTGGGGTTTCAAAACCGTAAAACACAAACGAGGTGGTGGAGATAAGATGACAAAGAGCGTTATCTATAAATTATTTAACAACATTTTTTATACGGGAATGTTCAAGTGGGCTAATAAACTCTACAAGGGCAATCACAACCCGATGATTACACTGGAAGAATACGACCGAGTGCAAGTTATTCTTGGTAAGCGAGGTAAGCCGAGGTCAAAGGACCACGACTTTGCCTTTACTGGAGTAATGCAGTGCGAGTGTGGGGGTATGATTACTGCTTCTGAAAAAACAAAGATAATAAAAAAGACAGGAGAGGTAAAAACATATATTTATTATCACTGCACCAAGAAAAAGAAGGGCAAAGATTGCTTGCTCCAAAAACCCCTCACTCTTGATGAGCTTGAAAACCAAATTGAAATGGACCTTGAGGAGAAAACTATCATTCCAGAGTTTCAGAAATGGGCTTTGGAGATTTTGAATAAGCAAAATGACAAAGAAATCACCGATAGGACCAAAATCTATGAGATGCAACACCAGTCAGTAGTTGAGACGCAGAAAGAATTGGACAGCTTAACTCGTATGCGATACAAGGAACTCATAGACGATGCTACTTTTATCAAAGAACGGGATATTCTTACGACAAGTATTGTTAAATTAAAAGAAAAACTCCGAGAAACAGAAAACAGAGCCGAGCGTTGGCTTGAGCTTACTGAAAAAACTTTTCACTTTGCCACTTATGCTCGCAAAGCATTCGTAAATGGTTCTTTGGACCAGAAGCGAGAGATATTAACCGCACTTGGCTGGAACTTTTCTATCAAAGGCAAGAAATTGACCATTTCTACTCACGAATGGTTCGTTCCTATTGAAAATAATTATCCAGAGCTTGAAAAAGAATATAAACGGCTGGAACTGGATAAAACCCTTACAAACACTGAACGAAATGCGGCTTTCGCCGCACTCCGTCTACGTTGGCAGCGCTACGGGGAGTCGAACCCCGCTTCTCAGCTTGAAAAGCTGATGTCCTAACCGATAGACGATAGCGCCTCTACTACGCTACCTACTCCGCCGAAGTAACCTCGGCTACGAAGGCCGGGAAAGCTCCGAAGAGCACAGCATAATCTATTTATTATCGCATAAAATTGGTAAAAATCAATTGAAAAGTGTAAAATATCGGCAATGATTATTTTGGGGGTAGAAACATCTTGCGACGAAACCGCTATAGCTATTATTGAGGTCAAGGATAATAAAATCCAAGTTTTATCTAATGTTGTTTCGTCACAAGTTAAACTTCACGCGAAATACGGCGGAGTCGTGCCAAATCTAGCCGCACGGGAACATGAGAAAAACCTGCCTCGCGTATTTACGCTCGCCCTCAAAAAATCTAAGTTAAAAATAACTGACATCGATCTAATGGCCGTAACTAGAGGACCGGGGCTCTCTCCTTCTCTTTGGCGCGGAATAAATTTCGCGAAAGAAATTTCTGAAAAATATAAAAAACCGCTCATTGGTATGAATCACTTAGAAGGTCATATATACTCGAATTGGCTGAAGCCAATTCGAGTAGCCTGCAACCTACAACCTACAACCTACAACTTTCCTATTCTCAATCTTATCGTCTCTGGGGGGCATACGGAGTTGGTGTTAATGGAAGATCATGGAAAATATAAAGTCGTTGGTGAGACACTAGACGATGCCGTCGGCGAAGCATTTGATAAAGTGGCACGACTTCTTGGTTTGGGTTATCCAGGAGGACCAGCTATTTCTCAGCGAGCCGAGAAATGGAAATCACGCATCTCAAATTCCAAATCACAAATAAAACACAAATCACAAATTCTAAACATTGAGTTTCCAAGGCCGATGATCAACTCTAAAAATTATAACTTTAGCTACGCGGGTTTAAAGACGTCGGTTTTGTATAAAATTAGAGACTTGAAAGCAGCCAGAGTAAAAATTACTGACGAAGTTAAAAACGAAGTATGCTATGAATTTCAAAAAGCGGCGCTAGATATTTTAGTCCTAAAAACCATCAAAGCCGCTCAAGAACTTAAGGTTAAATCACTATTCTTATCCGGCGGAGTATCAGCCAACAAAGAGTTGAGAGAAAGGTTAGAAGCAGAAGCAAAGAATTTAAAAATAAAATATTCTCAGCCAGAATTTAAGTACACGGGGGATAACGCCGCAATGATAACAGTTGCCGGATATTTTAATTATAAAAACAACCCCGCACTTTCAAAGAAAGGTGGGGCAAGCAAAACTGCCCCCAACTGGCAGTCGGTTGAGATGGACGCAAATCTTGGATTTTAATAGAATAAAATGATGGAAGAACTCCCGAAAGCATACGACCCCAAAAGCGTTGAAGATAAAATTTATAAACTCTGGGAGGAGAGCGGTTTTTTTAATCCCGACAATTTACCCCTTCGACAAGCTCAGGGCAAGCCGGCAGAACCTTTTACTATCATAATGCCGCCCACAAACGCCAACGGCTCACTCCATGCTGGTCACGGATTGGTAATGACTATCGAGGATATTATAATTCGCTACAAACGCATGAGGGGCTATAGAACTTTATGGCTGCCCGGCCTCGACCATGCCGGCTTTGAAACTCAGGTTGTATACGAGAAACAGTTAGAAAAAGAGGGGCGATCCCGTTTTCAAATGGATCCAGGGCAACTCTACGAAGAAATTCTTTCTTTCACCTTAAATAACAAGAAAAACATAGAAAGCCAGACGAGAAAAATAGGCGCTTCCTGTGACTGGTCAAGAGAAAAATTTACGCTTGACAGTGATATCATAAAAACGGTCTATCAAACCTTCTCTAAATTAAACGAGGATGGTCTTCTGTACCGAGGTAAGAGAATTATAAATTGGTGTCTCAAACATCAAACCTCTCTGTCTGATCTTGAAACAACCGACATTGAGCAGGTTGATAATTTTTATTACCTAAAGTATGGCCCGTTCACTATTGCTACCGCCAGACCAGAGACAAAATTTGGAGATAAATATGTAGTCGTGCATCCAAATGATAAAAGATATGAAGAATATAGGGATGGTCAAAAAATAGAGTTGGAGTGGATAAACGGACCGATCATCGCAACGATAATAAAAGATGAGGCAATTGATATGGAATTCGGCACAGGTGTTATGACAATAACCCCTTGGCATGACGCTACTGATTTTGAAATTGCGGAAAGACATGGACTTGAAAAAGAGCAGGTCATAGATTTTCAAGGCAAATTGCTTCCGATAGCCGGAGAGTTTACCGGAATGAAGATAATCCAAGCCAGACCCTTGATTATAGAGAAATTAAGATCCAAGGGTCTGTTGGTTAAGATTGATGAAAAATACAAACACGTAGTTAAAAGGTGCTATAAATGTGAGTCCCTTATAGAGCCGCAAATCAAAGAACAATGGTTTGTTAAAATGAGATCTCTGTCAGAACCGGCAATTAAAGCAATAGAGTTGGGGAAAATTAATTTCACGCCGGAACATTACAAAAAAATATCTCTCCACTGGCTAAGAAATATAATCGACTGGAATATTTCCCGCCAGATAGTCTGGGGCATCCCCATTCCTGCCAAGGTCTGCACCAAATGCGACGAGGGTATCGTAGATATCAATAACGAAATATTGGCTTGTCCAAAGTGCGGCGGAGAAATCAAGCAGGAAACAGATACTTTCGATACCTGGTTCTCGTCGGGACAATGGCCATTCGCAAGTTTGGGTTATCCTAATTCCGACGACTATAAAGAATTCTTCCCGACTGACGTTATGGAAACTGCGGGGGAGATAATTTTTTTCTGGGTTGCCCGCATGATAATGCTCAGTTTGTATATAACCGAAAAAATTCCGTTCAAAACCGTATACTTGCATGGACTGGTTCTGGATGCCAAAGGAAGAAAAATGAGCAAGAGCAAGGGAAATGTGATCAATCCCTTGGACCTGATCGATAAATACGGCACGGATGCCTTGCGCATGGGTTTGGTGATCGGAAATACACCGGGTACTTCCCTTACTTTGGCCGAAGACAAGATTAAAGGACAGAAGCATTTCGCCAACAAGCTCTGGAACATTGCTCGCTTTGTATTAATGAGTTTGCCGGAAAATCCTGACTTGGAGACAAAACTTACACAGAATGATCAAGAGAAATTAGACGAACTCCGGGTGTTAGTTAAAAATATAACTGAAGACATGGACCAGTTCCGGTTCTATTTGGCGGCAGAAAAAATTTACCACTACGTTTGGCATATATTCGCAGATAAGATTATTGAAGAAAGTAAAACTAAATTAGCCGACGGGAGTGGGGCCGTGAAAAAGTCAACTCAAAAGATGCTTCTGGAAGTACTTATTACGTCTTTGAAACTTCTCCATCCTTTTATGCCTTTCGTAACCGAAGAAATATATTCCAAACTGCCGGTGTCTAAAAAGAACCTGTTGATGGTTGAAGAGTGGCCATAGGTTATACTTAATATATGACCCCAGTTTTCAACTCGGCTTTGCTTGTAACTCTCGGTCTTGCGCCCAGTTTGGTCTGGCTTTCTTTCTATTTGAGAAAGGATTGCCATCCGGAACCAAAATACTTGCTGACCAAGGCGTTTTTAATGGGGATCATCATCTCCCCTCTTGCTATTTTGCTCCAGTTAGGATTTTCGGAACTTAGAACCCTGGTCGGTCTGGAAGTTTTCAGCCAAGGCACGCCAGCCTTTTTCCTGTGGTCTTCGTTCGTGGAAGAATTTCTGAAATTCTTCGCTATCTATCTGGTAATCGTTTGGAGTCCGGAATTCGACGAACCGGTTGACGGAATGATCTATATGATAAGCGCCGCTCTTGGATTTGCCGCCATAGAGAATATGCTGGTAATGTTCAATCTCATGCCGGACGGCGCCGGAACGGCTTTGAACACACTGGCGCTTCGCTTCATCGGCGCAACGCTACTCCACGCGCTGGCTTCGGGATTAATGGGTTATTTCCTCGCTATGTCATGGTTTTTCAGAGAACACAGAAAGAAGCTGATAATATTCGGCCTTGCCATGGCAACCCTTTTTCATGCCGCATTCAATATGCTTATCGCTTTCGCCCAGGAATCGGCTAATCCCGTTATCGGTCTGGTTTATACGACTTTCCTGTTAATAGTTCTGGCCTTTTTAGTTTCAGTATTGTTTGATAAGATTAAAGAAAGGCATGTTCACTCAATATCAACAGTAAAAATATAAAAATATGGACGATTTTTTTTCTGACGACAACAACGAATTAAATCCGGTCCTGGCGACAAAAAAGTCCGCTAGAGACGGATCCGCCGCCTCTGGCGGAGACGACTACGACGGCCAATTAACGGTTGACGTATATCAAACCGATGACGACATAGTCGTTCAGTCGACCATAGCCGGTATTGACCAAAGCGATATAGATATATCCGTAACCAACGACATGGTAACCATAAAGGGCAAAAGGACACCGCCGGAAAAAATAAAACATTCAGACTATTTCTACCGAGAACTGTTCTGGGGGCCATTCTCAAGATCAATCATTCTGCCCGAGGACGTTGATTCTGACAATGCAAAGGCATCAATGAGGAACGGCCTTCTGACCATTCGCCTGCCTAAATTGACTAAAATCAAAACCAAAAAAATTAAAATATCCGAGTAGCAACTTGCTCGCCTTTCTGTCAAAAAACTTTCTAATGTTTATAAGCCGGTTGTCATTAGCCGGCATTATTGTTTTGGGAGGATTTCATTTGGGTTCGGCCTTTTATGTATCTGGTATAGCCGGAGAGTTCGAAAAGGTTGCGGTAAAAAGCTTGGCCGAAGAAGCAGATACTTTATCAGCCAGAGGTCTGGATATATATGTTCAGGAAGAAAAAATGGCCATATCCCCGAAAATGGTGAAAAACTGGCTGGAACCGTATCTAAGGAACTACTCCGATAAAGAAGACGTGAGAATATCGCCGGAAAAAATGGAGGAATATCTGACATCTATGGCGCTATCCGTAAACATACAGCCGGTAAATGCCAAATTCATATTAATTGACGGCAGGGCAAAAGAGTTCATTCCTTCCGAGTATGGGCGTAGTTTGGATATAAACGCCTCAAAGGAACTGATCCTGAATGCAATAATTAGAGGCGCAAAAGAGGTAAACTTACCGGTTAATCTCGTCGAGCCGGCTATAACCTTAGAAAAGGTCAACGAGCTCGGTATAACCACGCTGATCGGCCGGGGTGAATCTGATTTTAAAGGCTCCCCCTCTTCCAGAATTCACAACATACGACTGGGGTCCGCCAAATTCAACGGCGCGATAGTGAAGCCGGACGAGACGTTTTCTTTTAATTCTATTTTGGGAGAAGTGGATGAAAACAATGGTTATCAATCTGAGCTGGTAATTAAGAAAGGGAAACTGGTCTACGAATACGGCGGCGGATTGTGTCAGGTCTCAACAACCTTATTCAGATCAGCGATAATGGCCGGACTACCGATTGTAGAAAGGAGGCCGCATTCTTTTCCGGTAAGATACTACGACCCGCAAGGGTTTGACGCCACTATTTATCCGGGTGTGGTTGATTTGAAATTCAAGAATGACACGTCTAACCACATTCTCATACAATCAAGAATAGAGGGCTCTAAACTAGTATTTGATATTTACGGACCTGATGGCGGCAGAAAAGTTGTTTTAAACGGACCGTACCAATACGACCAAGAAACCAACGGCGCGATGAAGGCGCGCTTCACAAGAAAGATAACTTTTGCCGACGGTTCAGCGAAAGAAGAAAGATTTGATTCAAGTTACGGCGCGCCGGCTCCGCTTGAGAAAAATCCTCTTGAATAAGCTGCCAAATAGGCCTATTTGGCAGCTTATATTCTGGTGTCTTTATTGTACCAAGCTCGCACCTATTTTCAAAACAAATGATGTCGCACGCTCCGCGTGCGTGGTGAAGCGAAACTAAATCGTACGCTCGGATTTCGCGCGCCTCGTCCGCTCCCTTTGGTCGCGGGAGCAAAAACCAAAAATTTTCTTTCCATTTTTTGTCGGCTCCCCCCACACCCCCCGCCGAAAATCTGAAATTAAGGAAGGAAAATTTTTGGTTTTGCTTCGCCGTTTCAGTCTCCGAAAAGAGCACTATTATTTTAAAAACTTTTGATTGCTCTTTTCTCCACCCTCACGGCGAGACGAGGCGCTTCCTCTCGGTGTTTGGTGGTAGCTCTAAACTCTATGACTTCAACTTTCTTTTTAGATGATTTGAAAATATTATCACAATAAATTTCCACATGGTTTACCTTAATGTCAATTAACTTATAGTTTTGCCTTTTGAATGGTAAACTATTTTTTTAATGTGTAAAAATCGAGGACCATTGTAGGTAACTATAGTTTCATCAAATTCTTTTTTTAGAAATGCAATCGCAACATGCGGAGTGAATTTAAATTTTTGATACTCCGCAAAGTGAGGAAGATTTTTTAGTTCTTCGTGGCATTCTTTAATTCTACCCTCATTGTCTTTTATGGCTAAATATAAGACTTTGTATTCTTGACCTGGAAAAGAGAAAGTACTCATGTCCCCTATTTCTATGCTTCCTAAATTAACGTTGTTTATGATTTTTTCGATGTAATTTTTATTGATTTTATCTTCATCAAATCCATAAAATAATGTTAAATGTAAATCACCAGTTACGTTACCACCATCAATTTTACCATCCTTTTTTGCAAAATATAAATCTTTGTTATTTATAATTTTTGACCAATTTATTATTTCTATTTTTTCTTTTTCTAAAAAATTTGCTGTAATGTAACCAATGTTTTGTTTATTCATGTTTATATAAATTGATTATGACATCACTAAAACTTGTGGAGTATCATCAGAGTCTTTTTTAGAAAAAACCGTATGACCTCTTTTGATTTCAATTATTAAATTCCCTTTATATTTTGGGTAGTTATTTATTAGAA
>Ga0209542_10007517_pt1 | contig 20685 bp, 18 predicted proteins | sample RifCSPhighO2_01_FD_184028 | JGI IMG/M metagenome (GOLD analysis project Ga0209542, IMG submission 184028) | Soil microbial communities from Rifle, Colorado - Rifle CSP2_plank highO2_0.1 (SPAdes) (version 2) | ecosystem: Environmental > Terrestrial > Deep subsurface > Rock core/Sediment ...
TCCCGGAGCGACTATTGTGGATTTGGAGAATAATGCTGTGGCCCGTGTCTGGAATTATTACGACAAATGATTGGAAAATAGAGCAATGTTATACACGCTTGGGCATTCCAAAAAAGAGAATGACGGTTGTGAGAAATGGTTTTGACCCCGAACTTTTTGTAGTAGAAAAAAGTCGGGAAGTATTACGAAAACAGTTGAATTTGCCGAATGACAAACCGATCGTCCTCTACACCGGACATCTCTATGACTGGAAAGGGGTATTTGTGCTTGCCGAAGCGGCCCAAAAAATGCCACAGGTGAATTTTATTTTTGTGGGTGGAACGTATTACCATCGTGCAGATTTTGAAAAACGATATAGCAATATCTCAAATATTATTCTGGTCGGACAGAGACCGTATCAGGAAATTCCTTTGTACCTGAAGGCCGCAGATGTTCTTGCTCTTCCCAATTCAACAATATCTCTCGGTGACCCACGTTTCTTGGTGTATACTAGTCACGACACGTCCCCAATTAAACTCTTTGAATATATGGCAAGCGGAGTCCCTATTGTTGCATCTGATCTGCCATCTCTCCAAGAAGTTCTTAATAAAAAAAATGCGGTTCTGGTAAAACCAGATAGCCCAGAAGATTTAAAAAGAGGGATTGAGCTAATTTTGAACGACAAAGTATTGGCAAGCACTATTTCAAAAATGGCGCTTGGTGATGTTAAAGAATATACATGGGAAAAACGCGCAGAAAAGGTTCTTATGTTTATCAATGAGCCTACGCAAAATTTCTTTAAGGTGCTGTGGAGTGGGGATATTGCCCCGGAGAATATTATTACCAACATAAAAACAAATTCTCTTGTCCGCACGGATGTTTCTGAAAAGTGGATGGAAAAAGAATGGAACAATTTTCTCCGGGAGGGTCTTAGCGCGTTACCCGATGACACAAAATCAAGTCGTTATCGTTTTTGCGATTTTCGGGAAGATGGTATAAATATCACCATTACCCTCGATCCTTGTGTGAGTTATCGCGATTTCATTGGGGGCAGGTCGGCTACATTTTTTGAAACATTTGGGGTAGAGTATAGTCCTCAACCACTTAGCGTTTCGGTCCTTGTGACCACTCCTGACACTGATCATCCGATGATTATGCTTTCGGTTAGAAGAAATGTTGACTACAAATCAGGTGGTTATCATGCCTCAATTGGTGGTTTTGTGGATATTCATAAAGAAAATAATCCTGTTTCAGCACTGTACAGAGAGGTCAAAGAAGAGTGTGGAATTGAACGTCATGAATTAAAAAACGTACGTTGTGTCAGCCTGGTATACAATCCACGGGTTTTTCATTATGATATGGTTTTTACCGCTACGGTACGTATAGATAGCAAAGAGATACAAAAGAGGATGAAAGATGATGAGAACGAAAGTCTTTTTTTTATTCCTGCGACCAGGCAATCTATTGAAGGATTAATTAAAAAAACGAGCCATGCGATTGTTTCCACGGCAATGGTTGGGCTGCTTCTTGTTGGGAAGCGTCTTCCCGCGCAAGATGGCGAGCGCGAACAACCGGAAGAGTGGCATGGGCGCATGTTGGCGGTTCTTGCAAAGGAAAGTGAAAATTATGATTCACCACAAATTAGAGCCGACCTTGAAGCTCGGGACATTGCACGTTTCAGAAAAATAATTAAATCAGCTTGATTACGACGAGCGAGGAGCAAGACGAAAGCAAGCTTTCGTCTTGTCCGAGCGAAGTCGTATCAAAGGTTCTATGCCTCGCCGCTTGCGGCGAGAAAGTGCGAGCGAGAAGCGAGTCCCATCGGCAATTCCTCGGGGCTTGCTCCGAGGAACCTTTATTTTCCTTTGGGCAACCGACTTTGGAGCCCAGTAGAGAAGCATGGTGCGACAAATACCACGGTGCTGTTTTAATGAGGCGTGACCTTTTCAACAAACCATTTCTCTATATAATAGGTTAGATACTATATAAAGATTATGAACACGATTTCCAACCAAACAGAAAAGGGGATACTGATAGAAGAATGCCATATGTGCAAGAACGTGTCCCTGTTGCCTGTTCTTGATTTTGGCCTTCACCCACACTCTGACCACTTTCCGACGAAAGAACAGCTAAACGGGCACCAAGATTCCTATCCATTGAGGCTTGTTTTTTGTAATGATTGTGGGCTCTTGCAAATTGATTATCTGGTAAATCCGAAGACGCTTTATCAGACGGACTATATCTATCAATCGCTTTCAACAACAAAAACAGGAAGCGCTCATTTTGAAAATCTTGCAAGCGGTGTATGCGAGGATCATTCAATTCCCGAAAACGCCCTCGCTGTTGATATCGGTAGTAATGTTGGCGCACTTCTTCGGTATTTTAAAGACGAGGGGCTTCGCGTGCTTGGCGTTGACCCAGCAGATGCAATGGCTCAAACAGCCATTGAAAGCGGGATTCCGACAATCATTGATTTTTTTAATACAGAGGTAGCCGAACGAATTATAGAAGAAAACGGGAAAGCCCACGTTATTACCGGAACGAATGTTTTTGCACACATTCACGATATTGATAGCGCAGTAGAGGGTATGGAAAAGCTTTTGGCAGATGATGGGGTGATTGTCATTGAAGCCCCGTATGTGATGGACCTCATAGAGCATATGGAATACGATACAATCTATCACTCACATGTGGGTTATTTGGCAGTGCAGCCCATGGAGCGTTTCTTTCGCCGATTTGGTCTTGAACTTTTTGCGCTTAAAAAGAGCGATATGCATGGTGGAAGTTTGCAATATTATGTGGGGCACAAGGGCAAACACGAAGTTTCAGAAGATATTGAACGACACATTAATGAAGAGAATAAATATGGTTTATATAATTATACTAGACTCAAGGCATTTGCCGACGATGTTTTAAAACAAAGAAAAGAACTTATCGCGTTGCTTGTGGGGCTCAAAAAAGAAGGTAAAAGGATTGTGGGCATTTCCGCACCCGCGAAAGGAAATACGCTCCTTAATTATTGTGGCATAGACAATACCATTCTCGATTTTATCACAGAAAAAAACCCATTGAAGATTGGACGGTATACTCCCGGAACGCACATTCCTATTTATGGAGACGAGAAACTTTTGGAGGAACAGCCGGACTATGCACTTATTTTGGCATGGAACTTTGCAAAAGAGATTATGAATAATTTATCAGAATTTAAAAAAAGGGGTGGAAAGTTTATTGTGCCAGTTCCCCGCCCCACGATACTATGAGTGTAAAAAAAAGTTTATTCAAAAATTACAAAATAAAACCGGCATTTACCGACAAGCGCGGAGCTATTTTTGACCTAGTTGAAGAAAAAGTTTCTCATGTGGGACTTATTACTTTTACAAAAGGTGCCGTGCGGGGAAACCATTATCACAAAAAATCAACGCAATACACATACATTTTAAAAGGGAAAATTAAATTTGTCGTGTCTGATGTGCACGGAAAACACAAAAAATCTTTTATTTTGACAGAGGGGATGGTTTCTCACATTCCTCCCCAAATGACACATGCCTATAAAGCGTTAACTCCTGCTGCTATGCTTGATATAACCACTTTGGCGCGCGGAGTGAAGGGGTATGAAGAAGACACGGTGAGGGTAATAATTCTGAATTAACCTAATTTTAAATTTCGAATCAATTTTTAATTTGTAATTTAAAATATTTTATCATTTAAAACCCATTCATAATTTAAAATTAGAAATTATATGAAAGACAAAAGCGTCATCCATGTCTGTGAACCCGACATAACCAATAAAGAGATTCGTTATGTTACCGATGCCATTAAAACTGGTCATATTTCCGGCATGGCTAAATATGTTGGGTTGTTTGAGAGCGCATTTGCAAAAAAAACAGGTGTGAAATATGCAATCTCGGTTAATTCTGGCGGTTCCGCGTTATTCCTGGCTCTTTGGGGACTTGGAATCCGGGCAGGGGATGAGATTGTTGTGCCCACGTTTACCATGGCGGCAACTGTTTTTGCGGTGACACAATGTGGCGCGAAGCCAATTTTTGTTGATTGTGAACCGAATGGCAATATTGATGTTACTCAAATAGAAGCAAAAATTACAAAGAAAACAAAAGCAATAATGCCTGTTCATATCTATGGACACCCGTGTGATATGGACGAAGTTCGGAGGCTGGCAAAAAAATACCACTTATTTATTGTTGAGGATGTGGCAGAAGCACACGGTGCACTCTATAAAAACAAAATAGTCGGCACATTAAGCGATGCGGCATGTTTTAGTTTTTATGCAAACAAATTGGTTACTACTGGGGAGGGAGGGATGATTGCTACGAATAATAAAAAACTTGCGGAAGAATATTCTTTGCTAAGAAATTATTATTTTTCAAAGCAGACTCGTTATTTACACGCACGTCTTGCGTGGAACTTGAAATTAAGCTCGCTTTTAGCCGCTTTGGGACTTGCCCAGCTTGAACGGCTCGACGAACTCGTAAACAAACGGAGAGCAAATGCGCAGTACTACAACAAGGGGCTGGCACCACTTGCAGACCAGTTGGTGTTTCCTGGAGAGAAGAAGGGCGCGCGTTCTGTATATTGGATGTATGGCATTGTTTTAAAAAAGGACGGAAAAAGAGAAAAACTGATGCAGCACCTAAAAGAAAATGGCATAGAGTCGCGGGCATTTTTTATCCCCATGCACGATCAGCCATTGTATAAGAAATACAAAAAAGGTGAATATCCAATTTCAGAGCGTTTGGGACGGAATGGCTTATATTTGCCATCATCTTCCCATTTGTCAAAAAAAGAGAAAGACAGGGTGATAAGTGTTGTTAAAGAATTCTTTCTGGCGAAACAATAGGATATAGCATGAATGGAAGTTTCGCTCTACAAATCTATACTAAAAACGGTGTCGTCAAAGAAAATATTTTTGGCGATAAGAAAATTCTGCATTTAGGATGCGGCAATTCTAAACTTGGCGGGGCAATTGGAATAGATATACTGCGGCTTCCTGCGGTGGACACCGTTTTTAATCTCGACTCTGCTCCTTGGCCATTTCAAAACGAGAGTGTGGATATTTTTTTTGCGCACAGTATCGTGGGGCACATCACTTCCGTGGCGGATTTCTTAAATGAAGTATGGCGAATCGGTAAAAATGGTTCACGGGTCGTTATTTCTGTTCCTTATTTTCGCACCATTGATGCTTTTTCCGACCCAACATTGAAACATTTTTTTACATCTTATTCTATGGACTATTTTTTAGACATTGATAGCCATCTTTCTAGCTATCAATACACGAAACACAAGTTCAAAAAAATTGGGTTTTGGTATGGCTGGCCTCAGCCGTCAAGAGACCCACTTACACGGCTATTCAAAGCGTTTATATGCCGATTTCCTCGATTTTATGATCAATATCTCTCTTTGCTTATTCCAGTAAAAATTCTTGTGTGGGAGCTTGAAGTTAGAAAGTAGCTTTTAGCTTCCCTAGCTTCATTAGCTTTTAATCTAAAATAAAAAATGGACAAAAAAGTTATCCACGGATATAAAGATTTAATTGTATGGCAACGATCCACTGAATTAGTTGTGGCGGTTTACGCATTGACTGGGGATTTTCCCAAAGAAGAAATATATGGGCTAACCTCACAGATGAGGAGAGCGGCCATTTCTGTCGCGTCTAATATAGCAGAAGGGCGTATGCGTGGAACAAAGAAAGATTTCTCTAATTTTTTACGAATTGCATTTGGTTCAGGAGCTGAGATTGAGACACAGATTATAGTTGCGAAACAACTACCACATACTAAAAATCTGAAATACGATACTGTTGATTCTTTACTTGCAGAAGTTATGAGGATGTTGAATGTTATGATTAGAAAATTAAATCCCAGAGAAGCTAGTGAGGCTATAAGCTAGTGAAGCTATATTATGCGCATTGGCATTCTTTTGCACCCATACGATGAGGAAAAACCGGCAGGGCTTGCGCGGACTATTATGGGGTTTGTGGCAGGAATGCTTGAAGTTGACCGTAAAAACGAGTACGTAATTTTTGTAAAAAAGAACCCCAAAAAAAATCCTCAACTGCCCGGAAAAAATTGGAAAATTTACGTACTGGGCGAAGGATTTTTTTGGCTTGATCAAATGCGCCATGCTCCGCGTGCAGATGTCTACATTTTTCACACCCCCGTGATGCCGTTTTTTTGGCACCCACCAAAATCAATTGTCATTGCGCTTGATTTCGCATATCACTATCTTCCGGCGGAAAACGCGCGAACCTTTTTGAAAAATAAGATAATTGGCTGGTACCACGGACACTCTTTGCGGCGCGCAGACCACATAGTTTCTATATCAGAAACAACAAAGAAGGAGATTGTGAAATTATATGGGACATCAGAACAAAAAATTTCTGTTGTGTATATGGGCTTTGATAGCGTTTGTCGACTGCCAGAAGAAAAAGTTTCAATACCCAGCAAGTTTTTTCTTTTTGTTGGCGTGCTAAAGCCACGCAAAAACCCCTTTGCCGTCATAAAAGCATTCGCTCAATTTTATATAAATCATCGTGAGTACTCACTGGTTATTGCAGGAAAAGGGGGTGGTCCATATTATGAAGAAATGCAAAAATACATTCATGAGCACAATATAAAAGACGCCGTGTTGTTTACCGGTTTTATCACGGATAATCAATTGTCATATTTATATAAACGCGCGTTCTCCATGGTGTTCCCCAGTATTTTTGAGGGCAGTTTTGCCTTGCCGGTATTTGAAGCAATAGACTGTGGCCTTCCTGTTATTACTTCAGGACAAGGACCGTATGAATCGCTTGAAGAAACGGTAGGGGATGCGGCACTTTTGGTAAACCCTCTTGATATTTCTGAAATAGCGAATGCGATGATGCAAATGGCAGAAGAAGATGGGTTGCGTGAACGGCTTATACGAAAAGGTTTTGAGCACGCAAAAAAATTTTCATGGAATAAGGCAGGAAGCGAGTTGTTGACTGTGGTAGAAAAATTAGCACAATGAACGATAATAAATTATTTGTCACATTATTTGTCACCGCAATTCTTTCTGTGGGGATTATTTATTCTGCCCTACCTCATTTTGTACGATATCAAACACTTAAAGAGCAGAATTTGAGATATATACCACTAACCATTGATTCAACATTTGACCATATGAATATTCATGCCGCTCGGTATCGGGATATTATTGACGGCATTTTTATTCCCGGTGAGATTGATACTTATGAGCACAAAGGGGGGCCGATTTTGTGGCCAATTTTATCAACCACAATTTTAATTCCATTTTTTGCTCCATTTCAGTCTATTTTCCCTGGGATAATAATGACCGATTTTCTTTTTCCGATCTTGCTTTTCACGGCAATCTTTTTTGTGTTATATGCCTTTACACAACATAAATTTTTTTCACTTTTTTCTGCGCATGTGACCATGCTTTTTCCGCAATTGCCGACTCTCGTTCCGCCCTCATCGTTCACGGAGCTAAAAACAATGTTATTTCAGTTCACTCCATTTATTGGGGTACCTGCTTCAGAGCTTAATTTTCTTGGCCGAGATTCTTTTATCCCGAGCGCGCCCTTCTTCGTGTTTATGTTTTATTTCGTGTATCAGGCGCTTGCTTCAAAGGAAAGAAAAAAATGGTACATTATTTTAGGAGGAATTTTTTACGGGCTACTTTTTTATTTATATTTTTATTTTTGGGTATTTGCGACTATTTTTCTGGGCGTTCTTTTTCTTGTTTTTCTTTTTGCAAGAAATCATCAAGCAGTCAAAACAGTGCTTTATGTTGGCGCATTAGGACTTGTGGTTTCAGTTCCATTCTGGATAAATCAGTATTACCTCGCACAATTGCCCTCCTACGGAGACATTGTTGCTCGTATGGGAGTTGAGGAAGGGCATGGAATTAGGTGGTTTTTATGGAAGACATATTTGTTACTTTTTTTGATGGCTGGCATAGCGGTATGGGTTGGTAGAAGATTTTCCAAAGAAGTCCTTGGATATTTTCTTGCGGCGCTTGCGCTTACGGGCATCATTGCCTACAACGCAAATGTTGTTGTTGGGTGGACATTGCAGTCTGATCATTGGGGCAATAAGGTATTTTTAATCACTAATGGGATAGCGTGGCCGCCTATTTTGTATTATGGATGGCAATATCTTGCCCCATTTTTTAAACGCAAGTATGTTTTTAATGAGAAAAGAATATTCTCTGTAATTGCTATTGTTGTAGTCACGCTTCTTACAACGCATGTTGCCGAGAGTTCTATAAAAGAGAGCATAAAACACGTTTCGTATTATACTGTTCCCGAAGGACTCATGGACGCGTATGAGTGGCTTACGAAAAATACGCCCAAAGAAAGTGTTGTTGTGACTCCTTCAATTGAGACGAACATTGAGCTTGCCGCATATACCCACAATAGAATTTTCCAAGCGAGGGCCCAAAATAACCTTCTTTCTAAAGCAGAAGTGCTAGACCGTTTATATATAACGTATCAATTTTTTGGCGTTTCTCCAGAAAAGTTTTTTGAGGTAATAACTTCACCGTTGGGTGTTTTTAATTTCTTTACTGCAGAATATAACAGTAAGGCGCTCGATTCTTCTCTGCGACCCGACAAATACTCCATTTATCAACTTCCGCAAGAAGTTGCCAAAAATGTTTTGAATGAGTACACCCACTTTACAATGCCAGAAAAAATTCCGTATCGCTTTGATTATGTTTTTGTTGGCCCCCGAGAAAAAGAAGCAAATAGAAAGATTTTTTTACCTGGTATTCAAGAACTTGTGTACCAAAAAGATGGAGTTGAAATCTATAAGCTGATGGCGCTAGAATGAGTACATTCAAATAGCTATGCACAAGATTTTTAGAGAAAAGATAGATAAAGAGACGATTGATGGTATAAATCGGATTCTTGATACGGCGGAGCCCGTTAAGGGTTTTGAAATACTCATTCCTCCGCAAAGTGAAGAGGTTTTATCTGGTTTTAAAAATGCCATATTGTCACAGTGTTCTGATATTCGTTGGGACGATAAGACGTATGCGGTTATACGAACGGTTACCGAAAAAGGAAATCGCGCATCTCAGGCATGGCATTTTGATAACCAGAGAGAGACAGCGCTCGTTGTGTTAAAGTCGGTTGATGGTGAAAACAACGGGGACATTCTGGTGCGACCCGATTTGAGAAATTCACCAAAATCAATTTTTATGTATGTTGCGACGAAGCTTTTTTGGACCAATCCCGTTACGTGGTTTATTTTTCGTAGAAAATCTCTGCGGGACAGATTTTTCACGCGAATACCGCTTAAGGCGGGGGATGTCATGATATTTGATGGCTCTACTACATATCATGGCAATTTACCTATTGCTTCAGGAGTGAGGCGTAGCATATTATTGCACAGTGACAATCTTTTCGAGGGTTCTTGGATTACAAAGCTTTTCTATAGGTTAAATAAGCTGTATTTTTATAAAAACTAGAAGGCTTGTTTGCCCATATTTTGATGGAACACAAAGAATACAAGCTTTTAAAAGACCGAGAGCTCTTCTTTTGGTGGAATGTCGGAAGGCGGCGAATTCTTCAGGATGTTCTAAAGAGGCATTTTGCGCCTTCCTTTAATTTAAAAATTCTTGATGTGGGGTGCGGTCCGGGAGGGAATATATTGTTTTTGAAAGATTTTGGAAAAGTGACAGGACTTGATGCAAGCGACGAGGCACTGGTGTATGCAAAAGGGCTTCCCTACCATGATTTGGTTTTTGGTTCTGCTATACATATTCCTTTTCCAGACTATACTTTTGATTGTGCTGCCGCTTTGGATGTTGTTGAGCACATAGAAGACGACCGCAGGGCTCTTTCTGAAATGTTTCGCGTTTTAAAACCAGGCGGGGTACTTTTGTTGACCGTACCCACATATCCGTGGATGTGGTCTCTTCACGATGAGGCACTGCACCACAAGAGGCGTTATCGCAAAAAAGAATTGCATGCCAAGATCAAGGACGTTGGTTTTTTGATTGAAGAAGCCAGTTATTTTGTATTCCCATCCATTCCTTTTCGAGCCAGCAGAATTTTTGTCCAAAAAATAAAAAAAGTTTTTGGTGTGAAAGAAAATAATGTCCCAAAAACAGACGATATAATTCTTCCTGCATTTTTAAATAACCTCTTTATTTTTTGGCTTACTCTTGAGCGGTATTTCATGAAAGTCTTTCCTTTGCCGTGGGGTAGCTCTCTTTTGGTCTTGGGAAAGAAACCAGTTGCGTAGTACTTTTTGGAGAGCGTTTTTGTTATAGTTTCATATACGCAAGAATCACCCCATACTTTGAGGTTGCATATGCTCAAAATAGTTCTAATCTAAAATTGTTACCACCTATTTACGTCTTATGATCTCTGTTGTTTTTCCGGCATATAACGAAGAGGGGAATGTTGCATTATTGCATCAGCGTATTCATGGGGCACTTAAAAAGCTTGGGAAAGATTTTGAAATTATTGCAGTAGACGATGGCTCAACAGACGCCACTCTTCAGGAACTTAGAAAGCTTTCCCCGCTCACGATTATTTCTCTCGCCAAGAATAAAGGACAGTCTGCCGCGCTAGATGCGGGCATTAAACAATCCCGCGGGGAAATAGTTGTCACTATAGACGCGGATATGCAAAATGACCCCGACGACATCGGGCTTCTCATTAAGAAATTAGAAGAAGGTTACGATGTTATTTCTGGCTGGCGTTTTGACCGGAACGATACTTTCATACGGAAAATTATTTCTCGTATTGCGAATGGGTTCACGTCGTATCTTACGGGGCTTTATTTGCACGATTCGGCTGGGCCGCTTAAGGCAATACGGCGCTCCGTGCTTCAGGGGGTAAATTTGTATGGAGAGATGCATTCTTTTCTGCCAGCTGTTTTGTTTGCTCGGGGTGCGAAAGTGGCCGAAATTCAAGTGACCCACCTGAAGCGGCTATCTGGAAAATCTAAATATCATCCCCTCAAACTTATGAAAAGTATGGGCGACCTTTTGGTTGTTAAGTTTATGTCTGACTATATGGCTCGCCCTTTTTTATTTTTTGGTGGCTGGGGTTTTCTTAGCCTCGTTTTGGGTTTTATCGCAGGGGTATCTTCGCTTGTTCTTAAGTTAATTCATGTGAGGAACATAACAGAAACGCCACTCCCCATTTTGGCAACACTTCTTATTGTTGTTGGAGTTTTGCTTATTATGATGGGATTTTTGGCGGAGATTTTACTTCGTGTCTATTTTGAGACAAAAGAAGGAACTCCGTATGTCATAAAGACGGTGATAGAGAACAAGTCTAGGTAGAAAAAATTGTACATGGGAGTTTTGGCCAATAACCCAATAATCACGTTATATGTGGGAACCATTTTAAGTAATGTCCCGCAACTTTTCTTTTTGGATACCGTGCTGAAGAAAAGAACAATAGTTGAAAAAAATTTATGGAATATGTTTCAGGGGGCTCCCGGTGAGGCGTCTTTCGATTTTTTGCGTGTTGTTTCTGACCCGGTCGAGGCCGATTTTTTCTTGTTGCCGCATAATTATTATTATCTTCAGAAAGCCGGAGATTTTTCTTCCCTCACGGAACTGGTGGTGCTTGCCAAGAGGCATAATAAGAAAATATTGGTGTTTTTGATGGGAGATTCAGATGAACACGTAGAAATCCCGAATTCTTATATTTTTAGATATTCTCAATATGGGTATAAAAAGAAGAATAATGAAATAATTGCACCTCCATACCCCCTACATTTTAGGCCGCCAGAATTTTCTGAATATAGAGAAAAAATTTGGAAAACTATCGCTCTTCGCGAGAAGTCGGCAAAGCCGACTGTTAGTTTTTGTGGTTGGGCTGATTTCCCCAGTTTTTATCGTAGATGTACCTACGCAGGAAGGGTTTTGCTTGCGGACATAAAAAAATATATTTTTAGAGACAAATATGCCGAATTGCACAAATCGGCAATTTATTTTAGGAGAAAGGCTATTCGTGCGCTGGCAAATACTTCTCGCATTGAAACTAATTTTATTTTAAGAAAATCGTTTTCAGCACAAAAGGGTTTTGATGGGGAAGATTACATTAAACCAGAAATTGCCGAAAAAGAATATATGGAAAGTATTATAAATTCTGATTTTGTGTTGGCGCCGAGAGGTCATGCGAATGCTTCTATACGCTTTTTTGAGGCGCTCGGACTTGGCAGATTTCCGGTTCTTATTAATACTGATTGCGAGTTGCCGCTAAAAGACTATATTAATTATGGCAAGTTTGTGGTGACAGTTGACCATACCCGCACTGACGAAATAGAACGAGCGATTCTTGATTTCTATAACTCGCTCACCACGGAAGAGTTTAAAAAAAGACAGCTTATGGCACGAGAGGCATTTGAGCTTTTGCGCCCTGGCTCTTTTTTGAAAATTGTGCTTTCACAACTAAAAAATAATAATCATCGTTATACATAACGTGGAAATTCAAAAGACTATTTTTATAACAATTTCACGCGGCGGGCTTATTCGTAACTTGCTTCGCACGGGCGTAGTCCGGAGGCTTTTAGAAGCCGGTCTTCGGGTTGTTATTTTAACCCCCTATTACACGACACTAGAATTGTTTAAGGATTTTCAGCACAACAATTTATACATTGAGCCACTTCACTGGGAACAGAAGGAAAAATTTCGGGGTTTGTTTAAGGAGTTGTGCAAGGGGGTTGTATTTAACAGCACTGTGTATGCGCGATATAGATACAGTATCGGAACACCAAAACAACCCAATCAATTGTTTTTGCCAATTCGAATGCTTTTTTTGGCGCCATTACGGTTTGTGCCCGGGATGCGCACGCTTATTCGTAAAGTTCACTCGTTGGTAAATCCTCTTCGTGCGCATGATTATTTATTTGAAAAATACAAACCGAATTTAGTGTTTAATACCGCCGCAGGAGGAGATGCTGGTGTTATAAAAAGTGCCAAGCGCTATGGCGTTCCAACAGTTGATATGCCAAAAACATGGGATAACGTATCGCAGGCGCTTTTTCCGACTAAGGCCGATTTTCTTATCGTGTGGAATGATTTTATGCGGAGAAAGACACTGGAACTCCAAGGATATACTGACGATGAAATTATAGTAACTGGTATACCCCAGTTTGATTTTTATGCAAAGAATGACGGACTGCTCTCCAGAGAAGCATTTTGTGCAAAACACGGTTTTAACCCAAAGAAAAAAATTATTCTCTACGGCTCAGCAGGCGCCGAGCTTTTTAATGAAACGAATCACATTCTTTTGATTCATGAGTTTATGAAACAGGGAAAGATTCCGGAAGCGAACATATTGGTTCGGCCACACCTTGGCTATAGGGGAGACCTGGAACGTTTTCTGGCGCTTGAACAACACAATGGTATTGTTGTTGATAGAAGTGATAAGCAAAATCATGCCCTTCGTGATCATTTTGACACATCCATAGACCATGTGCACAACCTATTTAATTCTTTATATCATGCGGATGTATGCGTTAATCTGGCGTCAACCCTTTCGCTTGATGCGGTGGCGTGTGGCACCGAAGTACTCAATTTTAATTTTGATGTTGAAGAGGTCAAAGACCAGAATGCTTCCGTTAAGCGCTTATTTATCAGCGACTACGTCAGGCATTTAATGGATTCGGGTGGGACGTGGCTTGCACAAAATGAAGAAGAATTTCTGAATTTTCTTAAGGCAATTCTTGAAAGAGAAGAGAAAAAGGAAAAAAGCAAGTTAGTTAATGGGTTTTTAGATAAAAATGATGGTCGGTCGGCAGAGCGCATCGCAGACGCTTTGGTGCGCATCGCGAATCAAAAAGGGCTAAATACTAAACCCAAAATTTAATTTCATGTGCGCGATTATAGGGGTGTTCGGCAAGAGATTGCCTGATCAAGAACAATTCAAAAAAGCGCGGGATACGATGACGCATCGTGGACCAGATGATGCGGGCTTGTACTATGCTCCGGAAGAGGGGGTGGCCTTAGGGCATCGTCGGCTTTCTATCATTGACTTATCTGTGGACGGGAGACAGCCACTTTTTTCTTCCGACAAAAAGATGGCCATTGTTTTTAATGGAGAGATCTACAACTTCAAAGAGCTACGAAAAGAATTGGAAAGTTCTTATGTTTTCGGGACAAAGACAGATACGGAAGTTATTTTAGCTGCCTATAAAAAGTGGGGGGTGGAATGTCTACGGCACTTGCGAGGCATGTTTGCCTTTGCTATTTGGGATAGAGAGAAAAAAGAGCTTTTTGTTGCTCGTGATCGGCTCGGTATAAAACCGCTATTTTACTCTGTAAAGAATGGTACTTTTTATGTTGCATCAGAAATAAAGGCCATACTTGCTCTTTTAAATGAAAGACGAGTGTTAAACAAGAGGGGATTTTTGGATTATATAAGTTATCGCTATCCGCTTGGAGAGGAAACTTTTTTTGAGGGTATTTGTTCCTTTAAACCCGGCTATTGTGCGGTCATAAAAGATGGCTCGTCGCCGGTGTTTAAAAAATATTGGGAGTTACCTGTTGTCGCTCAAAAAGTAGATGCGGGAGAGGGTGAAGTCCTCGCCACGACAGAAAAACTTCTCACGGAAGCAGTTCAATCGCACATGATAAGTGACGTGCCCCTTGGGGCGTATCTTTCGGGTGGGCTTGATTCAAGTGTATTGGTGGCTATGATGTCTGCGGTTTCTTCAAAACCGGTTAAAACGTTTTCTGTGGGTTTCTCGGAAAAAGATTTTAATGAGTTTGAACACGCACGTATTGTTGCGAAAGCGCTTAAGACTGACCATCACGAGCTTAGCATGCGTGGAGATGAATATTTTTCTCTTTTGCCTGAGACTATTCGCTTTAAAGATGCACCGCTTCATGTTCCCAACGAGGTTCCGCTCCACGCGCTATCCAAAGAGCTGAAAAAATACATAACGGTGGTGCTTTCGGGTGAAGGTGCCGATGAGCTTTTTGGGGGCTATGGAAGAGTGTTTCGGAGTGGGTATGATTTTTTGCGAATGCGCGGGGATGGACTTGAAGATTTTTCTGCAGAAGAAAAAGAGAAATTGCGTATTAATTTGAAACAAAAATACGGAGTTACACATCCGAAAGATTTAGCAGACCATCTATTGTCTCAATACCCTTATACGCAGTATCAAGATACGCACGCGATACTTAACAAGGATGTCTTCCCGTTCACCAAAGAAGAAGTGTTGAATAAGCAGTTTATTGAAAAGGCCTTAGCTACGGCAGAAGCGCTTCTTCCGGAAGAGCAACTCATGCATTTTTTTCAAAGAGTTCACCTTTTGGGTATTCTGGGGCGTTTAGACAATGCCGCTATGGGCGCCTCTGTAGAGGGGAGGGTTCCTTTTATTGACCATGTATTTGTTGAGCATGTATCTGCTCTGCCCCTTCACTATAAACTTAGGTGGAAATCAGAAGAGGATAGAATACTTTCAAAAACATTGCACAGTGGGCAAATAAGTGAAGTGCACGATAGTACGAAATATCTTTTGCGGAAAATTGGAGAAAAAATGCTTCCTCCAGAAATCGCATGGCGTACGAAATTGGGATTTCCGGTACCCCTTGATGCGTGGTCGGATGGGGTACTTAAAAAGACGGCTCGCGACCTGCTTTTGTCCACAGATTCACGTTCACGTGCCCTCTATGACATACAAACCCTTGAAAAGTGGCTTAGCATTGAGAATACTTCGGGCGTGGGTAAACAGGGAAGAAACATTTGGGCGCTTCTTAATGTTGAAATATGGATGAGGGAGTGTAACGTTACTTTTTAATGCTATAGTGGTATTCATGTCGCTAAAACTTTCAGATATTGCCCATACAATTCCCGATTTTTATGTCTTAAAGATAGACAAGCTTGCAAATCAGCTTATTAAAGAGGGAAAAGACATCATTAAGCTTAACCTGGGAAAATCAGAGGTGCCAATGGGAAAAAGTATTGCCCGAGAATTTTCTGAGAAAATAAATGACGAGAAGTGTCGTGAAATAATTGATTCTCAGGGTCTTTTGCTCTTGCGTGAAGCGATTGCGGAAGATTATAAAATTGTAGAAAGTGTCACGATTACTCCTGACCAAATTTTTATAAACAACGGGACAAGCCCCTTTTTCCTCCAACTGTATTTTTTACTTCTTGACCCAGGTGATGAGATCCTCTTTCCGCTTCCTTATTATCCCCCCTATGTTGCGAGTGCCCACATTAGGGGTGCGCAGGCAAGTTTCTATCCTATTCATGACGGGAAGATTGATTTCGGTGAGTTTAAAGAAAGATTTGTTCCAGGAAAAACAAAAGTAGTGTTTTTAAATAGCCCCGGCAATCCGTTTGGGAATGTTATCAAAAAAGAGGAGTTGAAAGAAATTTTTGATTTTGTTGATGGGAGAGCACATATTATTTCTGATGAAATTTACGATGGGTTTGTTTATGGTGAGGACACCTTTGCTTCAGCGCTTAGTGTGTATGTTCCCGAACGTGATAGCGTCATCATCCTCAACGGTTTCTCAAAGATTCACCATATGTATACGCGAAGGTTGGGGTATGCGATTGTCCCGGAAGCCCTCATTGGTCCCATGCTTAAGTTTCAACAGCACAACATTGTATGTGTTGATCCGGTAACTCAATTCGCGGGGATCCGCTCTATGAAAAATAAACAGGATTTTATGGCAACAGAGATTAAGAAAGAGGTGGCAGAATATAAAGAAAGACTGGATGCGTGCGAAGAGTTGTTTAAAAGAACAAAACTTCGCTTCATAAGGCCGGAGGGGAGCTTTTATATGTGTGTTGATGTCGGGGCCTATATTTCAGATGCAATTCCGGGCTCTCTTGCCCTTGCCGAAAGGCTTCTCGCCGATGTGGGTGTTGCGGTAACGCCGGGAGAAGACTTTGGCAGAAACGACTTCTTTAGAATTAGTCTTACTAATGACAAGGTGGTGAATGGGGTTCAAAAAATGTGCGATTTTTTTAATCAACTTAAGTAGGCAACTCTTGGCCCCGGAAAAGGGTTATCAATGGAATATGAATCCCGTACGAAATCGCGGACGCTATTCTCTGGATAGCTATATAATAAAAAGGTCGTCTTTTACTAAGAATATTAACGGTAGGCGAGGACAGCATTTTTTTGTCCGCGTCCTATTTCGTACGGGATGAAGGCGGTTATTTGCGCCGCAGGGGAGGGGAAGCGTATGCGGCCATACACTGACGAGATGCCCAAGGCGCTTCTCCCGATTGGCGAGAAAACAATTATAGAATACTTACTCGATAATCTTTCCGCGTCCGGTATACGGGATGTGGTTGTTGTTGTTGGCTATGGAGCGCTAAAAGTTAAGGAAAAGGTTGGTTCTCGGTATAAAAATTGTTCAATAACCTATGTTCTTAACGAAGAATACGCAACCACCAATAATATTTATTCTCTGTGGCTTGCTCGGGAACACATCACCGATGGGATGATCTTTTTTAATGGAGACATTGTCTTTCATCAAGGAATTTTGAGCGGTATCCTTTCAAACACTGTTTCCAATAGTTTTGCCGCAGATCCTTTTTCGGATCTTCAAGATGATGCAATGAAGGTTGTGTTGCGGGGTGGGCGTATGCGAAAGATAGGTAAGCATCTTGCCGAAGATGCCAATGCTTGGGCTATTGGTATTTATAAACTCTCCCAAGAGGCCAGTGAGGCTTATTTTGAAGAGGCAGGCAAGTTGTTTGAGGAGGGGGAGAAGAATGTGTCATTTGTAGTTCCGCTTCAAGCAATTGCCGAAAAGTTCCCCCTGCTTAAACACAAAGTGTTACCACAGTATCAATGGGTTGAAATTGACACTCCGGAAGATTACGAAAATGCAAAGAAAAAAGTATTTGGGATTGTCGGACAAATAGAGGGTGACGGATACCTAACTTTTTTTTCTAATTACAAAGAATTGGCAACCTCACCGCTTCGCAAAAGAGTTTTGGGGTGGGCAGATTCAGGAATTAGGGCTGCGTTACCCGAGGAGTTTATGCACAAAAGAATTCGTCTGGAGAGCGATACTTTATACATTAATAACCAATATGTTCCCATAAAAAACAAGAGGGTTTTTATCATTGGTGCCGGAAAGGCATCTGTCGCGATGGCCGTTGAGCTTGAAAAAATTCTTGGAAAAGAGCGCATATATGCCGGGGTAGTTCTTTCAAATGATACAGTAAATATTCCAGAAAAAATTGAAGTGCACCACGCTGATCATCCTATTCCCACAGAACGAAGCGTTCAAGGGGCTGACAAGATCCTCTCTTTTAAAGAAAAATATGCTATCGGGGTAGACGATTTGATTATTGCATTAGTTTCCGGCGGTGGCTCATCACTGATGGCTCGACCAGTTTCCGATATTTCACTTTCAGACAAACAGAAGACAGTTGAGGCTCTTATCAAAAGTGGAGGAAATGTACACGAAATTACTGTTATTAAGAAGAAAATCTCGCACATCAAGGGTGGTAAGCTTGCGCAGCATTTTTTCCCAACACCCATCCTTTCATTGGTGCTTTCAGATGTAGTGGGAAACAATCTTGATGTCATATCTTCTGGACCTTTTGCCGAAGATTTTTCAACATTTGACGATGCGCTCCGCATAATTTCAGAGCGCGGGATTGAAGAAGCTATTCCCCACAACGTGCTTGCTTTTCTGGAGAAAAATAAAGGAAATGATACACGAGGGGAGTTTGGACATGTGCGCCACGAGGTGCTCGCCGATAACGCGACAGCATTGGAGAATATCAGAACACTTGCAGAAAAAGAAGGGATAACGGTTGTAGTGGAGTCAAAAGTGCAAGGAGAGGCAAGAAATGTTGCGTATACGCTTTGCAGTAGTATTCATCGTGTTCCAATAACGAAGCCGACTCTTTTTTTGTTTGGCGGAGAAACAACCGTGACACTCGATCATCCTCACAAAAAAGGCGGAAGAAACCAAGAGTTTATATTGGCCGCTCTTCAATATTTGAACATACGGCCGTTTTCTGGAAAGTGGTGTGTGGCTTCTATTGGCACCGATGGTATCGATTTTATAGAGGATTCAACGGGGGGAATTATTGATGAAGATTCATTGCGATTAGCAAAAGAAAAAGGGTTAGACGTCGCGATCTCTTCTTTTTTGGAAAAACACAAAACGGGACGTTTTCTGGATAACATAAATTCCAATGTTCGGGTTGGTCGCCCTACGGGAACAAACGTCTGTGACTTGATGATGTTCTATTTGACACCATGATATATTTGTGATAAAAGACGGTAAGAATACTTTGAAATTTGAGAGGAAAAAGAGGTGGTTAAAATCGTTTATACGAATGATTTTAAGACCGACGACGGTCTTCGTGTTCTGGAGGAGGGGTTTCTTGTTGGGCCATATATTGCGGTAAAGCTTAGCGATGGTACACACAGAATTTTGCGCCAGTATTTAAAACATGGGGAGGAAAAGGGTGGATTTAAGATTTTTAATTTTTGGAAAGGGCTTTGTGGAGTTATAAATCCAGAGAACAGTGATATTATTCAGTCATTAATATGTTCCTCAAAATACCTTCCTCGTCTTGAGTGGTCGGCGGGCAATTCCTATGACCTCTATATTCGTGTTCGGACAGACGAAGGTAATTATTTTATTGTATGCATGCATACTCCCGATGGCCTAGACGAGTGTGGCATCTTTCTCTTTAAAGAAATGATCTAAAAGTAAAAGAGTTAACAGAAGGTATGCAACAGAAATCCTTTCCCATGAGGGCAGAAATTTTCTCTCTTTTTGATCTTATGTATCAAGAAGCAAAAGAAGAACTCTATCGTGTTACTCTCACGATGCCTCTCGACATTGCCCACAAAGCAGACACAACTGTGGTGACGGCGTGTGACAGCGCTATTGATGAGTGCACTTCAGGGATTGCTGCCCTTCACGGCTTTTCGGTGCTCTCGGAAGAGGGGGTGCAATCAGATGAGATTGTTTGCGCTGGAACATATTGCGCTATTGATCCGATTGACGGAACTCGTGAGTATATTGAAAGCGTGAATGATGCTATTGCCGACGGAGGAGTTCTTTGTTTTCTAGAAAGCCCAAGAAGCAAAAAACGCAATTTTTGTTTTTTGGTTGGATTGGTTGAAAACGGAATGCCAACATACGGTGCTTGTTATAATTATGTGACAGGCGAACAAATTCTTATTGACGCGAATGCTCCACACCTTGCTCGCCTTAACGCGCCGGCGCTTTCGCGCGAAGACATGTGTCACAATAGTGACCCGATTGTCTATACTGACCCGCGTGTTTTTTCTGACCCCCGCTATGGGCCACGTTTGCAAAAGATTGTGCAGCAAGTTCCGGGCACGAGGGTTATTGCGCAAGGAAGTTTTGGATTGAACGCCGTGCATGCACTTTTAAACGGTCACCAAGATGCATTAGTATTCCATCCTGTCCAGCAGTCTGGGCTCTGGGATGTGCTTCCTGCCGCGGTTGCAGCTCGTGCCTTTGGGGGGGAAATTTTTGACGGGCAGGGAAAACCACTGAAACTTGATTCATATGTCTTGGTTCCGGGGTTGGGCCTTTATGTTCTCAAGGGAGACAAGTTTCGGTTTGTGATTGACGAGATTTGAGAATAACCATGTACCAACCGACAGCATCTTGCTGTCGGTTTTTTATATACCAGGAAACCCCGCCCGAAGGCAGCGTCGTGGTTTGCTGGTAGCTGCCGAGAGGGCGGGGCTGAATGGAACCTTG
>Ga0209542_10007518_pt1 | contig 20684 bp, 20 predicted proteins | sample RifCSPhighO2_01_FD_184028 | JGI IMG/M metagenome (GOLD analysis project Ga0209542, IMG submission 184028) | Soil microbial communities from Rifle, Colorado - Rifle CSP2_plank highO2_0.1 (SPAdes) (version 2) | ecosystem: Environmental > Terrestrial > Deep subsurface > Rock core/Sediment ...
TCATATCTCAAGGTACCAATTTAATACGGTAACTGTTTTTAGTTTAAGTGCGCTGGCTATTATTGGTAAAATTTTTTTACTTGGAACACGTTTACCATTTTCAATAAGTGTTATATAACTTCGTGAAACACCGCAAGCTTTTGCTATCATTTGTGCTGATAAACTCTGTTTTTTTCTTTCTTCTCGAAGCCGTTCTCCAAATAATTTTTTCATAATATGGTGTCACATTATAGAATTCAATCTATGAAAATTCAATTTGTATTCATCTTGACATCATGTTTGAATAAAGATAACCTAATGATAGGTTACAAATTTGTAACTAAAAATAGAAAAAAAGGTTAATATGCTAAGACAACTTTTTAACTCTTTTATTCATCAAAAAGAGGAAACTTCAGTTAGTGCGAGTAAACAATCTGTAGATAAACGTCAATTTTCTGAATTAAATTATCGCAATATTTTAGAATCAATGGATGAGGGTTTTGCCAATTGTCAAATCATATATGACAAAGCTGGAAAACCCGTTGACTTTCGATATCTTTATATAAACCCTTCCTTCGCCAAACTGACCGGATTAAAGGCGGAACAGGTTATGGGACACACTGTAAAGGAAATCATCCCAACAATCGAACCATTCTGGATTGAGACCTACGGTCGGGTTGTGAAGAGCGGGAAAAGTGAAAATTTTGAAAATAGTGTGAAATCATTGGGGAAACTTTTTGAGATTAAGGTTTGGCGTTCGGGTGAAGGATGCTTTTCTGTAGTGTTTGACGATATTACCGACAAGAAAAACATTGAGGAAAAGATCTCCTTGCAAGCCGCGGCACTTGAAGCTGCGGCAAATGGCGTGGTTATTACCGATATGAAAGGAATAATCCAATGGGTTAATCCTGCCTTTAGCAAGCTCACCGGCTATACCTATCAGGAAGTTTTTGGAAAATCAACAAAGATTTTAAAATCCGGAAAGCAGGATAAACGTTTTTATCAGAAACTTTGGAACACGATTTTATCGGGTAAGAATTGGCACGGAGAGATCATAAACAAAAAAAAAGACGGGAGTTTGTACACGGAGGAGCAGATAATCACTCCGGTTAAAGATAAAACGGGAAAAATAACAAGTTATATCGCCATTAAGCACGATGTGACGGAAAGAAAAAGGCTGGAAGAAGAAACAAAAAGAACAAAAGAAAAATTGGAAATCAAAAATAAAGAGATTGAGCAGTCGAGACTAGCCTTACTAAATGCGATAGAAGATTTGGAAGAGGCTAAAAAAACAATAACCATCGAGAAAGCAAAAGATGAGGCGATGCTTGAAAGTATTGGAGAGGGATTGATCGCTGTTGATAATGAAAGAAAAGTAATGATGGTAAATAAAGCAGCCGAGAATATACTTGATTGGAAAGGAAAAGAAATGGTTGGACGTGAACTCACCAGCTTTCCTTTGGAAGATGAGGAAGGTCATTTGTTACCGGTTGATAAACGACCCACCTTTATTGCTATAGTAACCGGTAAAACGATAAACGCTACTTATTATTTTGTTAGAAAAGACAAAACAAGATTTCCTATAGAAATTATCGTAACGCCAATTAAACTCGGAGGAAAAATATTAGGAGCAATAGATATATTTCGGGATGTAACTCATGAAAAAGCGATCGATAAAGCAAAAAGTGAATTTGTATCTCTTGCCTCTCATCAACTACGAACACCTCTTGGGATAATGAAATGGTATCTTGAGATTTTAGAAAGTGAGAATGATTTTAAGAAAGCACCCATAACAATACGAAAGCATTTTGATGAAATTTATAAGAATAATGAACGAGTCTTAAGCCTGGTACGTGATTTACTTTCTGTTACTCGGATTGATCAAGGACGAGTCAAGAATCTTCCAAAATCAGCAAATCTTACATCAGTTATAAAAAAAATCGTTGAACAGATGCAGATTATGGCCGAGAAAAAAAAGATTACTCTACATTTAAAAATTCACTATGGGAAAATGTCATCCATCTATATAGATATTGTTAGGTTTCAAGAAGTAATAGAAAATCTTATAACTAACGCAATTGAATATACTGCGCCTTCTGGAAAAGTTGATGTTTTTGTAAATAAATTAGACAGCTCACTTATAATAAGAGTTAAAGATACAGGAATTGGCATATCTCCATACGATCAGAACAAGCTTTTTACTAAATTTTTTAGGGCAGAAAAATCAATTGAACATAATCCGGAAGGATCTGGCCTAGGGTTATACATAGTAAAATCGTATGTAGAAGGTTGGGGAGGAAAAATATCTGTTAAAAGTACTTTGGGAAAAGGCTCAACATTCATAATTACATTACCAATTTCTCAAAAAAAATGAATGAATGAAAGGCGGTGATAATTATGAAAAAAATATTAATTGCTGAAGATGAACCGGCATACTTAAAACTGCTAAATTCTCAACTGACTCAAAAAGGATACACCGTTATTGAAGCAAGTGATGGAAAAAAAGCCCTTGAAAAGGCAAAAAGCGAAAATCCTGATCTTATATTGCTCGACATTAGATTGCCAATAATGGATGGTATGTCTATGCTTAGTTTGCTTCGTAAACAAGAAAAGGGTAAAAAAGTAAAAGTTATAATACTTACCAATCTTGAGCCCGACGAAACAATAGTAGGGAAAGCTGTGAGAGACCAACCTTCTTACTATTTTGTAAAAAGCGACATTCGATTTAATGATTTACTTGAGAAAATAAACGAATTACTTGCAGAATAAAGGGCTTATTTTAACTTGATTTCACAGCATAAAAACCCTACACTGTAATATGTTACAAATTTGTAACATATCATAATATGGAGATGGTCTCTTCGTCTCAAGCAGCAAAACGTTTGGGTATTTCGGTTGAAAAGCTAGCGATACTGGAAAAACAAGGACTCATACATTCTATCCAGGGGCAAAAGGGAACAATCTTTTATTCCTCATCAGAAATTGCAAAGATCAAATCACGACACGGTCTGACACTTTCAGAGGAAGCGGCACAAGTCGGAATTGAAATTCAAAGGGAGATAGCAGCATCCGTTTTATATATTCGGAAAGTAATAATGATTTCTGGTGGGGTGATAGCTGGTTTTTTACTGCTTGTTGCAATATTTACTGCTTTGTTTATCGTTTACCCAATAAATACGGCTCGCTGGCTTGGGATTGTAAGAACGGACATAAATGATTCTTTAACGCAAAATAAACAAGACAAAAACGTTTTAGCAGCACAAACAACAGTAAGTTCTCCAATTCAAACATTTTTACAGCCCGTCGGTAAAATTTCTTTGGAATTAGTCAAAAATATAAGTCCAAATTCATATGCACAAGTGGCAAATGTCGCAATTCTGGATGCTAACGATATTTTTGTGCTTGATACGGGTGGTTCGATCATACCTGGACGGCCTATTAATATTCCCCAAAGTTCACTCTTACAAATAGGAAGCGATGAACTAATAGCAAATCTAAATTCGCAATATCTACAAGGCAAACAACCGGGAACTAATCCGGGCGATATAGCGATTGTTGAAGAATCATCAACGCCAACTCTTTCTGTACCTACCGTGAGTCCCGTAATAACAGGTTTAACCAATACTAATCTTTCAGGTACTGCCGGAATAACTAATGCCAATTTAGCAAATTCATCAATTACGCTAAATACTTCGGGCCCACTTTCAGGTGGTGGTCTAGTTGCTCTTGGTGGATCGCTCACGCTTTCCTGTCCAACATGTTCGGATGCGGGAGGACTTTTTACAGCAAGCAGTACAGATATTTTAACCAATAAAACAATTGCAGCGGGAAGTAATACTATTACCGGTTTAACAAATACAAACCTTTCTGGCAGCGCGGCTATTACTGATGCCAATTTAGCAACTATTTCGACTTCAGGAAAGGTCTTAGGTTCGGCATTGCAGATAAGCTCAACCGGCGGTCTGACCAATAATTCTGGGATCTCACTTCTCACCAGTTGTGCCAATGAGGAAGTGTTGGCTTGGAATAGCGGAACAACCTCATGGGAATGTTCAACAACGGGCGCTAGCGGAGTCACTTTACTAAACAGTCTTTCAGGATCACTCACAATTGCTGGTGGAGGTATTAATGCGGTAAGTGCTTTAGGAAGCACTATCACAATTACAGCTACCGAAGCGGATACACTCGCCGCTGTGACTGGACGGGGGGCTACTACAACAACTGGAGTCACTTTTAACGGAGGAGTGACCACATCAACTGTCAATGGTTTAACTATTACCAGTAACGGATCAAATACGTTGAATATCGCATCAGGAAAAACTCTCGGAATAAATAACAGTATTACGTTTACCGGTACTGACGGAACAGTATTTACATTACCTTCTTCTACGGATGAATTAGTCGGGAAAACCGCAACTCAAACATTGACTAACAAAACCATCGCGGCAGGAAGTAATACTATTACCGGTCTGACTGCAACCAATTTATCAGATGGAGATTTTTCAAGCAAAATAACAAGCGGCAGTTATTCAATCGATATTCTGGGAAATGCTGCGACTGCAACTTCGGCAACCAATTTTTCAGGATCATTAGCCGGAGATGTTACTGGAACTCAGGGAGTAACGACAGTCGGTAAAATCAATGGTGCAGCCTTAGGACTAACTACGGCTACATCAGGTAATTTATTAATGGGTAGCGGTACAGAGTGGGTAACAAGGACTTTAAGCAATGATGCGACAATAAGCAGTTTGGGGGTTTTGACATTAAAAAATACAGGTACCCCTGGAACTTATGGTTCTTCATCACTTATTCCGGTTTTTACAACTGATGCTCAGGGAAGAATCACCGGAGTTGTCGATACTACAATTTCAGGACTCACAGTTTCTAATTTTTCTTCTGCAAATATTTCTCAGTGGACTAATAATTCCGGATATATCACCGAATCATCTACAGATACGCTCATAAACAAAACGATTGCAGCAGGACCAAATACTATCACTGGACTAACAAACTCAAATCTATCAGGAAGTGCCGGCATCACCAATGCCAATCTGGCAAATTCATCATTGGGCGTCACATCAGGAGCCGGATTAACTGGTGGCGGGACAATTTCCCTCGGCGGCACGGGTACTTTGGCAGTAAATCTCACAACCTCGGGAACTACAGGATCAACCGCTTCAAATTCCGGCCTTGAAGTGAGCTCGTCCGGTTTGACACTTTTGAAAGGATGCACAGACGGACAGATCCTAAAATATACCGATGCCGGAGGTTGGGCTTGTGCTGCCGATGCAACCGGAGCTTCAGGTGCTTCGGATATTCAAAATTCTTCATCTTATGATGCTACTGATGCTCTAACAAATGTAGGTGCGGCTCAGGTCACTATTACCTCTGTTACCATAACTCCATCTACCATCACTGGCGACGTTTATGTCCGCGCCAAAGCACAAGTATTGAGTAGTAATGCAACCGATCAATCTCTTATATTGTCAATTGAAGACAATGCTTCTTGTACCGGAAGTACACTGGCGACCAACACATTAACAATAACTGCTGCAAGCGGTGTAGTCATCGGCGATTTCGAACTTTCAGCTATAGAAATTGATCCCGGCACATCCAGCCAATCATACTCATTTTGCGCCTCAACAGCAACTGGAGATTCAGATATCCGAATTTATCAAATGTTTGCAACGGTGATAGATACAGGCGCCGATCTTGCCGAAGTTTATACTACAAATGATGACTCAATAGAATCTGGTGATGTTGTATCTTTGGATGCTTCGCTTAAATCAGGTATGAAAAAAAGTACATCGGCATATGACAACAAAGTTTTGGGAATAGTGACCACAAATCCAGGACTTGTGATCGGAGGAGTTGATAAAGAGGGAGTAAAAGCATTACCGATAGCACTTTCAGGTCGCGTGCCGGTAAAAGTCAGTACGATGAACGGTGAAATAAAAGAAGGAGATTACTTAACCACATCCATAATACCGGGCGTGGCAATGAAGGCAACTAAAGCCGGACCAGTGATTGGTATGGCGATGACTAGCTATGATGGAGAAAATGTTGGCTCGATACTGGCGTTTGTAAAAAACGGTACATTCCATGAAAATTTTCAAGATTCCGATAACGCGCTGTTAACAGAGGAAAGTTCTCCTTCCGCAGAGCTTGATGCTGGGTCGCAAATTGAGAAAACTACATTAGCCGAAGTTCTTAGCGATTTATTCAAAAATCTAGTCGAATTTTTCGGCCAGGTGATTTTCCATGCAGATGTCACTTTCCTTGGTCGCCCGACATTTAATAAAGATACCGCCGGTCACGCAATCATAAAAGCAGGCGACAATGAGGTAATTGTCACTTTTGAAAAGGAGTACGCCCAAAATCCAGTAGTAACTGCAAGTATCAATCTGGAAAACAACATAAAATCCGATGAAATTACTCAATATGCGGTCTATGATGTTTCGACAAAAGGTTTTAAAATAAAATTATCAAATGCAACTGCATCGGATCTCAAATTTTCCTGGATCGCACTCTCCGCAAATACGGAGGCTGCTCCGGCAGTTTCTACGACTTCAGAAAAAGAGCAAACTCCATTTCCCACTGAAACGCTGACCCTAACACCATCAACGATTGAGACATTACCCGTTGAGACAACGCCCGAGCCCGCTTCGCCGTCTGCTACAATAACACCATGAACCATATTGCAAAAAGATACATATCTTTAAATATGACCAAAATCCAAAAAATTTGGATGCTGATTATAGTTTTAACAATCTTTATCTTGGGACTTGCGGGTTATTTTTTTTATAAAAATACATCAAATACTTCTGCTTCAGAACAAGACGAAGCGAAAAAATTGACCGAAGAAATCAGTGAGTTTATGATACTACCTGAAAAGGATCTTCCGAGCGTGGCAACAGTTTCGGATATCACCAAATTAAAAGATCAGCCGTTTTTTAAAAATGCCAAAAACGGAAACAAATTACTGATTTATGTAAATTCAAAACAGGCAATCTTATATGATCCGGAAATACATAAAATCATAAATGTCGGACCTTTGGATATCGCAACAAATCAAAATACTAACTCTCAAGCAAAAATTGCATTACGAAACGGCACGACCACAGCCGGCCTGGCAAGTAGGGAAGAAATAGAATTAAAAAATGCATTTCCGGGAATAAATATTGTAAAAACAGAATCAAGCCAAATCACAAATTACAAAACCACACTTGTGATCGCGCTCAACCCTGAAGCCAAAGATGCGGCTAATTCCTTAGCGAAATTTTATAATACTTCTGTAGTTCAATTACCGTCTGGAGAACCAAAACCGGAAGAAATTGATATTCTTGTTATTTTAGGAAATGATCAAGTGGCTTCGAAGGGAAATTGAATAATCTAATTAATCGGGAAACCTGTGTCTTACAGTGCCTGATATAATAGGGCCTATGGTTGAGGGACCACACTTTGGAGATCATTTTAAAAATACTCTTCATGGATTGGGTGACAACATTCTTGGACGAACATTATGGGAATTCAGCAAAGTATTTCGTGTTGAACAACGAGGGCAAGAATATATTCCGCAGCTGCAGGAACATTTACAAAAAGGTGCTCTGATAGTTCCATTTACCCATCCTTCTGTTATAGACCCGATGTTGGTCATTCATTTAATGATGGAACATTTTGATTTAGAAACTCGGCGATTTCTCATGTTAACGGGTAAAAAATTCTTTGATGGAAGAATGGGTCCACATGCTCTTCCTTTAATTAACTTCATGCGGAAACGCTTTGGTATCGAATTCGTGCCAATTATACAGAGTAATGATAATTTTTATAGCGATGAAGAAAGATTTGAATTTAATACTCATCAACTGAAAGACTTAAGAAACATATTAATATGTAAACCCGGAGGATTATTAGTTGCCCTGGCACCGCAAGGAACAAGATCGCCGGAAATGCGAAGAGGACAAAAAGGATTTGATTTCTTAATCAGGTCCAATCCAGAAACAACCATGATAGCTCCGTTAGCATTACTTGCAACAGAGGATATTCATAGAAAAGGTGATAATTTACATTTGAATTTTGGAGCGCGGGTGACCGGCCAATTTTTGGAACCTATTCAGGCAACAAAACTTATTGCATTAGCGAATTTTGACCGATCAAGACAATTAAGACTGACCATAGCTGATGAAGTTATGTACCAATTTGCTCAGGTGGTATCTCCTGAAAACAGGGGAGTATATAGTACATATCCTCCACTTCCGGCTACTCCACAGGAAATGTTGCAAATAACTTCACAATAGCTTCAGGTAAATCATCAATTCCTTCAAACTCTTTCACGATAATTGAATGTATTTTTGGTTTAAGCTCAGGATCTTTTCTGAAGTATTTTATAAAGAACTTATCAGATTACTTTCCGTCAGTTGTGGATAAGTTTGCGTGAAATCGGTTATTGCGTCGTTAGTAAATCTAGCTAAAAATCTTAGAGCCCGTGGGCACCAGCCATCTGGTTCGGCGTTTATATTAAGAAAAGATTCACAATCAAAAGTATATTGTCTTCTTCGTGTTAACCCGTTTATATCTTCAAATGTTTCAACGGGTGAAGTAAATTGGGATACTTCGTCAAGAACTTCTTGCGTCCATGGAAGCTTTGCAATCTGTAAATGTGTTAACCCATCGGCATTTAATGTTAACTGAATTGGCTTACTGGGAAAATATGAACCAAGAAATAAACTAGGTGCCTGAGGCCGCCCTTTTTTAGTTAGAACCAAATAAGGATAATCACTATTTTGGACTGTGTAAATCTCATTGGGTTGCTTTAAAAAATATAAATACGTCTCGAATCCTTGAGTTGGATCGATAGAAGAGACTAACGATCTATGTATAACTGTTGTCTCGGGTGCGGGAGCTGTGCCATACGTGGCAGTCATCATGCCCAATAAATACAAATTTTTTATGTAAGTAGGTAATGATTGTGGTTCAGGTTCTTTTCTAGGGAATAATCTTCGCAAAATCTGAATTGATTCCACGATTGCATTGTATCAGAAAATAATTAGATTGTTGTGGTAATATATTATGAATGGAAGTAGAATGTCCACGTTTCATCGGCAGATATTTCGCCCCAGTTATTTTTGCTGCTTTGTTCGGTCTTGCCCAAATAGCACTGGTCAGAGCAGAAGAAACTGGCTACTCACTCGCACCTTATGGACCGGTCGAAGGTATTATCAATTATCGGCTTAGCATAAGAGGGCCACGCGGCATACCGGATAGATATTGCCGTGATCCAAATATTAATGGATATGTTGCCTTAAATGAAAAACTATTGGGTATAGATGTGACTGATCCTAAGCAACTCGGATCCACCATCGGTAAAGTCGTATATATTATAGGAAATGGGGTAGAGGCCAAAGGATGTGTTGTTGACGTAGCAGCTGCTCATCATGTTGATGGTGATTTAAGTAATGGCGAACGCCCGGCTGATCAGATAGCAGACGTTAGCGATTCAATTTGGAAAATGACTTACCCGCACACGGGATTTACGATTTCTTTTGAAGATCCAAGAGAAAAAAATAAAGATCAATTATCAACCTCAGTAATTGCACCTGAAAACACTGAAGGATCAATTTACAAAAATTCGCAGGACTACGATTTTCATAGAGACATATCTGATGAAGATATCAAAATAGATGAATATCCAATAACAGAAGATATAACTACAGATCAGTCTCCGGTTACGGTAATTGCCTCAGGTTCTGTGTATGGTTCGCAAATGCATGAAGAAGCTGATTCACCCAACGCGACAAAAAAATGCGAGCCGGGTGATGCTAACGAACAGAGAGAATTTAAAGTTGTATGTAAAAAGATATTTGAACCTGGATATTTTGAAGTCGAACCTTCTCAAAACTAAATATTGTAAAATACACTCATGTCTACACGAATAGTTTTTATCCATGGCAATCAAACTACTCACTGGTCATACGGCTGGCCTTCATGTTTAAAAAAAGAACTGGAAAATCTGGGATTTGCCACATTTTTCGAGACATTTCCCGACTCGATACTTGCTCGTGCGAAATATTGGCTACCATTTTTAAAACAACACGTGAAAGCAGGGGAGAACGATGTGCTTATCGATTGGTCGTCTGGCGCTGTCGCCGCTATGCGATATGCAGAAAATAATAAAATCAAAGGTACTGTATTGGTCTCTGGAAATTACACAGACTTAGGCGATGAGATAGAAAAACAAAGTGGATATTATGACGATCCATGGAACTGGGAAAAAATTAAAAAGAATCAAGAAAAAATTGCGTTGTTTTACGGGGATAATGATCCATATATTTCACAAAGTGAATTTGAGTTCATAGCGTCAAAACTTTCCCCGAAAGTATTTAAAATACATGAAGGAAAACATTTTATTGAATATGTTACTTTTCCGCAGTTACTTGAATATATTAAGCTCAACTACAGTGTTCGGTAAATGACAAATGAAATCAAATTTTTCGGATAATGAGCTAATTTACTATCCTTATATCTTCAAGTGTTGAATCAGGCGTTAACTCAAAAGAAAATTTTGCGTCTGGAATGAGTATATTTTGAGAATTAACTACAGTGTAGTCTGTGCTGTTAGCTTCAACCAAGTTCATCTTAGTAGTCACCATAATTTCAATATTTTCCGGAGAAGCATTTTCATTAGTCAGTCCAACACAGATCCAGTTATCGGACTGTGCTTGACAAGTACTGAATATTTCACTAAATGAAATTTTATTTGTAAAATTACTTTCTTTTTCACTAAACGACTGTTCAAGAGAATTAAAATACAATTGTTCATTTGTACTTATTTCAGTTTGTATTAAATACATACCTTGTGTACCTTCTGAAAAATTATAGGTGATGTCTAATCCAGTAGTATTTGATGAAGTTATGCCGGCACTTGTAATTATTTTTTGATTCTGCAGTGCAAGTTCAGAGTTTTGCCTTTGCCCTTCTTTCATTCCAATTCTACTTGAGTCCAGTAGAAAAAATATTGATACCATTATTGCTACCGCCGCCATGAAAAGAGAAAGTTTACGCTGCGTTTTCAAACCTTTAACTCCCAGAAAAATATATACTGCACCAATTAAAAGCGCGGGAATGGCAATAACTAAAAAACCTGATGTAAAAAAGCCAATACCCAAGGTATTCAAAATGCTTGGCTCAGATAAATTATAGAAACCTTTAAAAATATCTTGAAAAACACCGATGAAAGTTAATCCCACAACGATGGCGATTAAACCAAATATTATATTTATAAGCGCGGCAAGTATAAAGATAAATTTAGGGAACATCATAAATACATGCTAACATATTTGGTATATCCAACAGTTACCCGATATACAGTTAGGTTCGACCGCACAAGAAGTATTTACAAATACGTTTAATTTAATTCGAGATAATCCTCATAATGAACAAAACTTGTTTTATTCACCTCGCTTCGACTGGAATAGAATTCCATGAAACGAATTATGCAGACCGGTGATGATAGGGGAAGTTAGAGTTTAGTTGAGTAGAAAAGACACAGGATACTGAGGCAGGAATCCTTGAATATGGGATAACTGGATCATACGACTCAGTAAGATTTGGGCGCTCGACTCTTTCAGGACAACCATAGCGAAACATACCCAGTGGAACCGCTCTACCCGAAAAAGAATAACTACCATCTCTATTAGGGCATCGATCAGTGATTTGCATTAGTTGAAGAGGCATCGACATAATGGGATCAACCCAGGGACCAACCACACCTTCAGAATTCCATAATACCACTGCTGTAGGACCATGTCGATAATTCATTGCAAGAGTTGTGAATCCACACATTCTCTGTAATCTATAAAATTCTTTTTTCAAATCAGACTGTTCTTGTGGTGGAAGTTTAGATATACTCAAAACTATCTCACGCATATTTCTTCTTTCCATTTGCTGTAAGGCAGCGATTGCATTTTCTGCCTCATGATGAGCATTTACATTCTGTAGTCCTAAAATTGTTGAACCGAAAGTTATATCTTGAGTAAGATCTCTGACAAGATTAGAAGGATCTGACTCTGGTTTTTGACTTTCTTTATACATTTAGGGCAGATTATAGCAGGAAAAACAGGTAGATCAAGGCTTAATCCAATTGTTATAATTTTCTTTCGTTTCTTCGGGTTTGGAAAACTTTTTGCCGAGGAGGTGTTGGTTGTGGGGACGGATGCCAATAATGTCCGAGGTTGTCATTTAGAAATGATTATACTCAATACGGAAAATTATTAGCATCTTAACGCTTATCTTTATTAGATGTTAAAAATTTATAAACATATTCAATTGTTTAATTTATTTCTTACGTCAATCTTGTATATAATTTATTTATCTTTAAAAAAGTTTTATTATCATCATGAATGATTTAGAAATTGAAAATTTATCTATTAAATATGTTAAAGAACATAAAAAAGAAATTATTGATAAGTTTGCAAATTTAAAAGATTTTCCTAGTGAAGAATTTCCTTTTACATTTATGATGGCTGGATCTCCTGGGGCTGGTAAAACAGAATATTCATTAAAATTAATTGAAGAATTTTATCAAAAAGATCCAAAATCCAAAATCGTTAGAATTGATGCCGACGAAATTAAAAAAGAAATTCCTCTATATAATGGCAAAAATTCATACGCCATTCAAAGAGCGGCAATCAAAGGAATGGAAAAAGTTATCGATCATATCTATGAACATAATCAAAATGTCCTAATTGATGGTACTTTTGCTCATTATGATCCATCTCTAAAAAATATTCAAAGGTCATTAAATCATCGTAGACCAGTTAAAATTTGGTATCTTTATTTAGATCCTAAAATAGCTTGGGATTTCACAAGGAAAAGAGAAAAACTTGAAGGGAGGCCAATAAAAAAAGAAGATTTCATAAATGCTTTTTTCTGGGCAAAAGAGAATGTTAATAAAGTTAAAAAAGAATTGGGAAAAGCTGTGGAACTAAATCTTGTCATTAAAGAGATTGCAAATCCTTCAAAAATTAAGTTAGAATTAAATATCGATAATGTTGATAGTTATTTAACTATAGGATATAATAGGGGCCAATTAATAGAAATCCTTATATGAGTTTTTTAATGAGATTTATAATTAATTTTTTTAAACAGCCAAAAGAGTATTTTTTCTTTAAGCTTAAATCTTATGAGAAGAAAAAAATTATACTAAAAGCTGTTAGAGAATCTAATAAAATGCAGATTTCTTTATTGGAGAAATATCGTAAAGAATTTCCAAATGATACGCAGCAGTTTTATACAAATTAATATTCCTAATAATTTGTGAAAATTTTAATGGTGTAGTTTTTAAAATAAAGTTAATAATACATACTCAAAAACAGATAGCTTATATGCGGAATGTAATTCAGCTATTGTTCTACTAATCAATCTTCATCATTTCAAAATATACTCCCACCCCGGTTTCCATGCTTTTTTCTTTCGCCAAATATTGTCAAAGAGTAAAATAATTACATGGAAATAGACCGCGCCGGTTTGGAAGCCAGATTACCACATAGAGGTAGAGCTTTGATGTTAGATGGCGCAGATTTTATGCGCGATGAAACAGGGAATGTGATAGGAGCGATGGGTTATCGGATTGTCACTGAAGAAGATTGTGAAGGGCACGTACCAGGCCATCCTACATCAAGAGGGACTGATAGAGTGGAGATGATCACGCTTACCTTGGGTCTTGCAGCTCAACCAGATATAGCTTCCGGATATTTTCCCTTTTTTTACGAATTTGGCAGAGGTAGATTTCCGGCAGAGGCTAGGGTAGGGGATTTGATTAGAACAGAGGCCATATTGACCCGTCATAATCGCAGACTGATCGAGGGTTATGGTAAAGCATTTGTGGGTGACATACTCATCGCCGAAGTAGAAGGAATTGTTTGCCTTACTGGCAAGCTGACATAAGTTTGACTCGATAATGGATTGGGGTCGAACCCTAGAATTATTAATCCACATTAAATCCAGAATCCTGAATAATTTTTACTCTCCGATCTTGCAAATCCTGTTGTGTCAGATGATCCAGATGCGAGGCTCGTGCAATATGCACTTGGCGTGTAGTTTTTTCTGGCCGCACTTCTCCCGTCTTACTCCAATGCATATGATCTATACTTTCAAATGTAATATCTTCTATAACATCATCTCCTTGACGAGTGCGAACAATATGCTCTGTATCTATTGGCACCTGTGTTCCGTCTGGTGTTGTATCCCAGCTTCGCACAATTTTCTCTTCAGGCTTTAGTGCAGCAATATATTCTTCTAATTTTTGTTTCTTTTCTGGGGTATCTGGATGATCCACAAATTGTCCAAGTGCAAAGATGAGATTTCCTTTTGAATCGTAGAAACCAAGCGTTGACGGATTCCTTTTTTCAGTTTCGAATCTAAAAAACTCCATAAGAGCATGAGTAGCATCTTTTAATAACAAAGACTTTGGAATCGGAGCAGAATCTACAGGACGATCTTCATATGATAATTGTATATCTGTAGGTGGGTCGATACTGATTTTGCCGTCAGAATTTAACTCAAATTCTGCTGTTTTTGGATCTTCATCAGAGACGGCAGCTTTATCTGTTTCATCAAGTTTATATTTTACAAATCTCTGATAATTAAGATGGGCAGATACACTTTCACCTTCGTTACCCAAACGTAATGGTAACTCAAATGGTCTGGTATCTAATCTCTCAACTTCTGCTTTACCATCACGTTCTTTTAAGATTATATCGTCGATACCTTTTACAAGCATATGGGCATAAAATTTATTAAATTTTGTAAGGTTATTGATACTTCCTAAATACGTTTGCTCATAAATGCGTAATACTTCTGGCCAGGAACTAGAGTGTTTTGCAAGCTCTAGCAATACTTCACGAGCATCCACGAGGCCGGCTTGTAATAAAAATTCAAACTGATTGCCAGAAAACTCGGTTTCAAGACCATCTGCAGCAGCAATACGTTCGAGTACTCCGAAGTCAACGTTAGAAGTAATATCTACATTTCCAACATTTTCAAATTGTACGTCATGTTTTTCTACTTTACTTTTTTGCATACACCAAACTGCATCATCAGCATCTGCAGGTGGAATTCCTTTGTTTCCATAATCGATCGTAATGATTGCACCACGTTTTAATGCAGCATCTACTCTTTTCTGGAATTGTGCAGCCTGCAAATTTACAGCTGTCACGAGACCTTCTGCAGTTTTAACTTTATTTTCCGCTAAAAATTGCGATACTTCAGCTGTTGGCTCAGCCCATGTTTGAACAAATTTTTTCCCGTCATGAGAAATGTATTTTTGTTTTACACTCCCGTTTTGCTGAGTTACTTGCTCTACAGGAAACGCATCTACAAGTTCGTTAGAAATAAACGCACCTTCAATATCGGAAAGGTTTAATTCGGTAGCAGAACCATGAATCCAATTTATATTGTGATGTGGTGCAATTTTTTTTCTTTGCCTTTCTGCGAGAGCTCCAATTTCAACAATTGTATAGCGTATAGTTTTATAAAAATCCGGATATAATTTTTCAGACCAATCGAGTAATGAAGACGCGAGTGTACCTTCGCCGGCTCCCATCTCCACAACTCTAAATGTTTCAGGTTTACCCATGGCTTCCCATGTCTGTCGCAAACTATTTCCCAATGTAACGCTGAAAACTTCGGTTGCCTCTGGAGAAGTGGTAAAATCGGCTACTTCTTTTTTTGTTGGGTCCTCAGCAATTCGCACTTTTCCTGATGAATAAAATCCATCTGGTCCATACAGAGAAAGTCTCATAAATCCCGAATAGGGTATCTGTCCACCTTTTGCAGCAACTTCTTGTTTTATTGCCGCTTCAGTATTATTTACTTTTGGAGGAGGTTCATGTATTGGAGAGGTTTGTGGTATTTCCGTTGGTGGCACCATGATGTTATAAGTTATTCTAGTTTATCAAACTTAACGAGAAGCTGGTACGTAGAATTTAGTAAATTAATTTTCACATCAAATTAAATACAGTGTCAGCAATTTTATCCAAAGTAGCCAGGTTTTCAGATGACACCGGATCTACTGCAAAAAGAACGCCGGCGTAATTTATTAAACCCTCGCCCTTCACAGCTGTTTTTATCGGAAAAACATAAGCGACGTCTTCATAAACTCCCGGACTTTGACCGGTAATTGTTCTTGTGCGATATACTTTATAACCTTTAAAACCGTTTGAATTCGTAAAATCTTCAACTTTGTTATTTTTACAATCTTGACCTCCCATCCGTCCTGACGCAGCGCAATACAGATCTCTCTCAAGTAAAGCACCTTTGGGATCAGACTCGGGTAAATAAAACTGTCAAGTCCGGTAATATTCAATGATATTTCTTCTATTGAAAGACAACTGATATCGGCACATTCTTTTATTTTCGAACTTTCGGGATAATTAAAGCCATATGCCAGCTTTTCATTTTTATAATGCTTGAAGCCTGCTTCGACTGGAAATACTACTTGAGAAGCGGGGGGAAGAGTGATCGTTGGCGCAGTCGTCGGAGTAACTACGGCAGTAGTTGGACTAATATTACTAGCGATTTGCGAAGTTGTTGACGTGCTAATAAAATAATATGCAGCAAGACTTACTATCAAAATAATTGCTAATGTTGCGATGACGATAGTAAGCAATTTTGATTTTGGTTGGACAGGATTCTGATTCAAAGAAGGAATATTTTCAATAGGTTGATTTGGAATTTCTGGATTTATTTGGTTTTCCCTGTCAAAGTTTTAACATAATCTTACTTTTAATTTTCTCTTCAACTTCTTTGTTATAAGTAAAATGATATTCCTTTTCAATTTGTCCCGAAATTTCCGAAAATACTTGAGCTATTCTTTTTAGCGATTCTTTAATTTCCCTTTCATCATAAGACGGACTTACTTCTTTAAGTAATTTAATTTGATCTGGTTTTAAAAACTGTTCGACTCTTTTGTTGCTTTCCAGTAGCAATGCTTCGGAGTTATTTAATATTTCAAATAATTTTATGAGCGATGTTTGAAGAATTTGAAGGACACTGCGAGCATTCCAAATTTCACCTTTTTTATAATACTGAAAACCTAAAATTAACATATACCAAAAATCTACTACTTTCTCTTGAAATAACTTCTCTACATCCAGTTTCTGTGGACGTTTGTCGAGAGCTGATTGTAATATACCATTGGTTCTGTCGATCAATACTTCAACAACTTGTGAGCGAGGTCTCGAAAAAACAGAATTTATTTCGGAAAGTTTTACAACTGGAAGCTCGAGTCTAAACAAATCATCAAAAACTGTGGAAAAACCCGACCACTGATTTTTATATGAGAAGATGACATTTCCAAGCGACTCTACTAAACTTGGCATCTGTTTTTCTATTTTTCCAAAATCTTCATAATCGACAATGATATAAGCCTCCATATCGGAATGTTTAGAAGCTTTATAGACGGTTTTTCTTACTTGAGATCCGACTAAGACAAATCCTTTGATGAGAGTGTTTTTGGAGAGTGTATTTGTTAAATCGTTTATAACTTGATAGGCATTCATGTAATGTGTCTTTCTGAAGAATTATTGATCATCTTTTACCATTTTTACCATCTTGTTAAATATTTCTTTCAATTTTCTTCTTCCTGTTCGACTTTTCCACCATAATTCACGTTTCTTTACAATCGCCTTATCTTTAAATTCTTCTTTAAATAATAATTTAAATGGGGTTCTGTATTTTGTAGATTTTACTAGCCCTAGATTATGCTGCAGCAGTCTTTTTTCAAAATTACCAGTATAACCCGTATATGTTCTATGATCTTTTAAGCTCTGAAGGATATATACAATATACATAAATATTATGAGCGGGTCGTCTCGCCAGTCAAAAACAAGGCGGACGAACCTCGCTTAAATTTGCTAGCAAATTTGAGCGGGATAGGGGAGTCGGACCCCTCTTTTCTGCTTGGAAAGCAGATGTTGAACCGATCAACTAATCCCGCAAGTTGAATTTATATTATAGCAAAAATATTCGCTTTTCTTCCTTGTGTGATCGAATCTTTTCGCACTGTGTGATATTCTAGTTTTGTATGCAATTTAAAAAATACTGGTTTCCTCTCACTGTAATTTTGTTGCTACTCATCTATTTTTTTAAGGCGTTTTCTACGAACTTCTTTGCCGATGACTTCATGTTCCTGGAACAAAGCAGAGTAAACACGCTGTCGGATATACTTCATTTTTTCATCCCGCAGCAACGCTTCTTCCGACCGGTAGGCACCGAACTGCTTTATGCCTTATTGTACTACCCGAAAAGCGCTTTATTGGGACACATCATAACTTTTATCGTCTTTATGACCGGATGTTATTTTCTTTACAAAATTCTGCTGAAGCTCACTAAAAATACCATTCTTTCGCGTCTAACAATTCTCATCTATATTATTCATTTTACCCATGTTTACCAACTTTACTGGCTTGCCACCTTTCAGGAAGTGGCAATGCTCGCCGGTCTCACCGTCAGTTTATATTTTTTTATAAACAATAAATTTTCACTGAGTATTATTCTTTTTATAGTTTCTCTTTTTGCCAAAGAACAGTCAATTACTTTTCCTCTATTTGTGGGGCTACTTATAATCGTCAACCCGCAGTTCAAAACTAAAAAATATCTCACCGCGCTTGCCGTCATGACAATAATAGCTGAAATTGCCTTTTACATTCACAAAGTTGCCATCAGTAACTTTACCTTTAGTCCCGAGTATACGGTTCATCTTTCGCCAAAGCTTATTGTAAACAACTGGATCTGGCATTTCTTATGGAGTCTTGGTTTCCCGAGTATTATGCCCGATTACTTTATCAGTCTAATGAGCGCGCCATTGCCCGCGTTTTGGAACTACTTCAAAAATCCCGTTTTCCCACTTTACATTGTAGTGTTAGTAATCTATTTAACATTCTTTGCAATTTCAACCGGACTGATATTAGCTAGAAAAAAGGACTTTTCATTAGTCAGGATCGCTGTTTTATGTCTTGTCGGTTTTACCATCTTTTTGCTGCCGGTTCTCGTAATTCGGCACAAATGGATGGTTCGACTCACTTTGCCGCTGATTTTTATCTCTTCATTTCAGAGTTACATCATCAGTCTTTTATTAAAAAATCGGGGACACTTCCGGTATTTGGGAATTTTCTTGATAAGTCTATATTTTGTATGGAACTTTGCCGGCGTGAAGATACATGAAGAAACCAGTACTTATAATTTAGAAACAAAGATTACCAACAATGCAACTAAACTTTTCAATGAAAATAGAGCGGAAATCAGTGAAAAAGGAATTCTCTATATTGCCGATACTAAGCAAAACGGTATGAGCGAATGGACTGGTTCGAAAAAACTGCAGATCAGTTTTGCCGGTCAGTCGTTTCTCGACTACTATTTCCGGGGTGAAAATATAAAAGCATTCTATGGACATGAAACTAAAACTGTTCCTAAAAACGCCTTCATTATCAATCCCGAGCAATTAATACATTAAAACCCTCTTTGTTTCGATCGGTCTAAACTCCATTCCTTCGAGCGATTCGGAACAGACTATAATCAGGTCATCCTTTTGATGACTTCTTAACTGATAATAATCAGGATGCTTACCGAACTGTGTATATATATAAATTTCATCTCCGTCTGAGAGGCCAATATTTAATGCCTGGATTTCACGGGTATGTTTATTCAAAATATCTACGGTTCTTAGTAATGATTCATTAGGAGAAAAGGCCACTAAAAACTTTTTTAATAACGACCAGATTTTTTGCGCACCAATCGTGCCTTCAAGTTGATAGGGGAGAGAGACGCCTTTTAAAAGTCCGTTAAATACAAACGCATAGTTTTTATAAACATATGGTTGATTATATTCAAGTACTCCTTTGTGTTTCGGGAATGATGCACTGCGCGCGTGAACAATTAGCTGACTTGTTTCTGGGATTTCGGAAAATATTTCAGTTGATTTCCATATCGGCTTGATTGATGTTTTTGTCTGCCATTTTCCTTTATCCAACCAGCTCACTCCACAGCCGTCTCCTTGCCAGTCACCGTCATAAGCTTTGCTTTCCTTAGACATTTCGGCAAACTTGTCAAGTAACGGTTTGGGGTCAAATTTATTTTTGGATTTAGCGAGCAAAAAACGGCACATAATTGTAAATTGTCATTCTGATCCCGATTTATCGGGAGAAGAATCCAGACTGGATCCTTCGTTCATTGCATTCCCTCAGAATGACATTAGATAACTCTTTTTAAAACATTTACTGCTTCATCAATATGTTTCTTTTCGACGATAAACGGAGGCAGAAAACGCACGACATCGTCGCCTGCTGGAATAGTAAGGATATGATTTTTTTGTAATTCCTTTAATAACACATTTCTATCTTTTACAGCAAGCCCTATCATCAGTCCTTCTCCTCGAACTTCAACTATTTGACTCGATCGAATGGCTTTTAACTCATTGATAAAATAATTTCCGATTTCTTGAACATGACGCAGTGTTTTTTCGTTTAAAAACTCAAGTGTCGCGATAATTCCGGCACAAGCTAATGGGTTTCCTCCGAATGTGGAGGTATGGATTTGTTTTGGGATTTTTGCCGCAATTTTTTTGGAAACTAACGTGGCGCCGACCGGTATACCGCCTGCCAATCCTTTTCCCAAACAAACTATGTCGTAATCAATTTTGGATCTGTGTG
>Ga0209542_10007519_pt1 | contig 20684 bp, 12 predicted proteins | sample RifCSPhighO2_01_FD_184028 | JGI IMG/M metagenome (GOLD analysis project Ga0209542, IMG submission 184028) | Soil microbial communities from Rifle, Colorado - Rifle CSP2_plank highO2_0.1 (SPAdes) (version 2) | ecosystem: Environmental > Terrestrial > Deep subsurface > Rock core/Sediment ...
GCAACAGCAGCAAATCAAATACCTGGATATGGATGGTTATATTTATTATCTTTATTGCTGCTGTTGCCGGGCTATTCTTCTGGATGAGAAAGAAGAAAAGGAAAATTTCTATTGCACCTGAAAAAGAAAAAAATAATGATGGATTTTTGGAAATGATAAGGGGTTCTGGCAAGAAAGAGGTTAATCCGAAGATTATGGCTTATGTTAATAAGGCTAAAAAATCAGGATATAGCAAAGAGACCATAAAAAATAATCTTCTTTCTGTTGGATGGGATAGGGAGCAGATTGACCAAGCAATTGAAGACCTTTAGTTTTTCTTAATTTTTTAATAAAAAAAAGAAATGTTTATATATGTGCGGAGTCTCTTTTATCTGATGCTTTCGACGAGAAAAAAAGGAGAGGCTAATGCAAGCAATGTTGCGGTTGTTGTTTTTTTAATAGCTTTATTTCTTGCGATTTATATTTTATTACTGCCTCCTGCTGACAGGGATGCTTTGCTGAATGACAATAGCACTTCAACCACGCTTCTGGGAGAGATTGTTGATGAAAATGGAGCAGTGATTTTATTGCAGCAAAAACCAGGAATGCTGAAGCCTTTGGAGAGCGATGTTGCGGAGCATAGAATAGACCCTGTGAACTTATATTTTAAGGATGAGCCTATTGTTTCGGATTTGGCTACAAGCATTGTGGTTAAGAAAAGCGATTTTAGCGAGCAAACAAGAAAACTGAGCTTTAACAGCGATGATTTAAACGATATTCAATCGGCTAATCTGTTCTTCTCTGTTGATTCTGGTGATGGGAATTTGATTATAACTTTAAATGATGTTGACGTATTTGATGAAAAAAGCGAAGGACTGCAAAATGTTGTTTTGCCTGTTGAGATGCTTAAGGAGAGCAATATTCTGGAGTTTAAGGTTAGCAGCCCTGGATGGAATTTTATAGGCAGGAATGAATATTCTTTAAGAGATTTGAAAGTCAGGCAGAATTTTCAATTGACTAATACAAAAGAAGAAAGGAGTTTTGTTTTAAGCTCTGCTGAAAAAGGGGATGGAGTTTTGGAATACAAATTATTCTGCAATAGTGCTGGGAAGAATGCCAGACTGAAGATTACACTAAATGCCAGAGAGATTAGCAATGAATTGTTAACTTGCAGGAGTGCCAGCAGAGAGGTTGAGATTGCTAACAAAGATATGAAAGAGGGCGAGAATAAACTAATATTCCAGATAAATGAAGGGGATTATTTACTTAATGAGATAAAACTTAAGGTTGATTCGGATACTGGCGGCAGTGTTGATTATAAATTTCCAATTACTGATGATGAATTCAAGCAGATAGAAGATGGGGAAAAAGAGGCTGAACTTACTCTTGAGTTTTCTGATAAGAAACAGCATCAATTGACTCTTGAGCTTAATGGTGATGAGATTAGCGTTGATACTGATGAGAAAAATTATTTACAAGACGTTACGAGATTTGTTGATGCTGGCACGAATAGAATAAAGATTATGCCTGAAAATGAGTTTGACTTGGTTTCCCTTAAAATAAAATTGTTATAGGGGAAATATGGCACTTACTCCACAAGATAGAACAGCTCAGGCAGAGATTGGTGCTCTCAGAGGATCAAAGGGTGCAAGGGCACAGACTATAGAAAGAGCGAAGATTAGCGGGATTGTCGCTTTTATAACCTGGATTAAGGATATTTTAAAGAATCCTCTCAGACTTTTTGGAACTGTTTTTAAAATTGCTTTTTCTCTTGGTGCTTTATTTTTTGTTATTGTGGTATTTGGGTTTGTATTTAGCAATCCTGGCACTGCTGAAGGGCAGGCTTTGGGGATTGGTGAGAAAGCATTTGTGGTTATACAAGGAGTTTTTCCGAATTTTGCTGACGATTTGCAGAAAGCTTATGTTGGTTATTTCCATCCTGAACAATTAATTGCTGAGCAAAACACCGCCAATATTAAAAAAGCTAAAGATAAAAGTTTGGTTGGGATTAAAGAGATAAGACCTAATAGAAAGGTTTATACTGGAAATGAACCTATTCATGTTGATGTTGATATCTTTGGAAAGAATCTTGAGAAGGCTACTGGATTAAGCGGGAGATGTGAGATTGATTTAGATGGGAAAAAGAAATCAATTGTTGATGCTGATTTTCATAATAACAATCAATTTTTTGAAGGGATAAAAGACCAAACTGCTTATGCAAGCTGCGCTTTTTTAAATGGTGCAGGTTTTAGTTTAAATGATGTTACGAAGAAGATTAATGTTTATGTTTCTTACAGAGGATGGGCTGAATCTACCTGGAAGGCTTATTATATTCATTCTAATTATAACAAAAATAATCCAAGAGAGGCTATTGATGATTCTGATTTAACAAGCGAAGGGGTAATGAAGAGCACGCCAAAATATGAATCTGCGATGGTTATTGGCTTTGATTCTGGGCAACAGCCCTATTATGAAAATAGAGTAAGCGGGTTGACTCTTGTTTTGGAAAAAAATACAGGGGTTAGCGGGAAATTGAATAAGGTTAATGCTTTTTACTTGGAGGTGCCTAGTAAATTTAATTTGATTGATGATGAGAGATGCGATTTTGAGATGACTGGGGAGAATGATGGGGTGATATTATACCAGGTTAAGAAAGATGTTCTGGATAAGAAGAATGTTGATTGTTCTACTCAGCAGAATAAGGATTTGTGCGAGGTTGGGAAAAATAGTTTGACTTTTAGCTGCACTTATCAATTGAATGATGTATCTGAGCTTCAAATTGTTCCTGAATATTCTTTATTTACCGCCTGGGCTGATTATGATTTTGAAGTTTCGATGAGCAAAACAATAGACGTTGTAAGGCAGAATCCTGAGGTGATTTCCTAATGAGAGCCTTTCTTTTTTGTAAAAAAGAAACGTTCGCGAAAGAAAAAATAAATAGGAAAACCCTTGGGAAAAGAAAAAGCATAATGAAAATCATCTGGGAAAGAAAAATGCAACATAATGAATTTTTATTGGTTATTGGATTTGTTTCTTTGATTCTTGTTTCTGGGTGCCTTTCTAATGGTGTTAATAATGAGGTGGTTAAAGAATTGGACATTAAATGGGATATTACTCCTACTACGCAAGTTTATCCTGGGGATGGGATTAATCTCTGTTTGGATATGACCTATTCTGGCAGAGAGGATTTTGAAGGCGAGATTCAGCTGTTTGACAATGTTGATTATACTCAGTTTAGCGGGTTACCTAGTGATGCTGTTGTTATGAGCTTTAATTCTGGACAGTTTATTACAGGGAGAACAGGGCTTTTGGAAGCAAAGATTTGCCCTTATGATGAAATCAAATACAACGATAAATTTATGTCAACAAGTATTTTATATACTGCAAATGTTAAAATAGCTAAGAACAAACAAATTGACAGCGATAAATTTTGTGTTCCTTCCGGGGTTGATGATAAATGCCCCTTTAGAAATACTGTTGGATTTCCAGGCAATGTTTTTGGGCCTGCTGTTGTTGAGATAACCAGAGAAGGGGTTGTTTACGTTAATATTCCTATGAAGGAGCAATGTGAGATTATTGGGAAGGATGGAGTGCATGCTGCTGCTGGCAAGCAGATTGAGTTTACACAGAATGATATTAAAATAGGTTTGAAGCAAGGCAAAGATGAATTGAATTGCAGGGTTGAGGAATTGGAAAACAATAAAAAGGGGAAGACTATTATATGCAAAGGTGATATTGGATTGAATGGTTATGATGAACAAATTGAAATTGAGGCAAGTTATGGATGCCTATACGAAATGAGCAAAACTATTGATTTTAAAGAACAGCCTTATGCTGCTGGAGAGGGATTTAGAAAACAAGGGGTGGAAGAATGAAAAAATACTTTATTTTGATTGTGGTTGGTTTATTTTTTATTGCTGGATGTTCTGGGGATAGCGGGAATGAGACAAGCACTGGAACTTTTACTGGTGGGGTGAATGGATTAAGCATTGGGTTTGTTGAGCTAAGTCCTCCTGTTACATTTGACGAGGGCAATAGCGTGCCTGTTAAGGTTATTTTGAAGAATAAAGGGGAATATGATTTGGCTGCTGGAGAAGCGAAGGCTAAGATTTATGGGATTAATTTGGATAATTTTGGATTGGCTAAAGAGTATAAAAGCACTTTACAATCTTTAAGAGGTGTTGGAGAATTTAATACTGAAGGAGGGCAAGCGGAGATTGAATTTGGAAATGCTCAATATGTTTTGCCTGTGATTAATTCTGAGGAGTTTGTTTTGAGAGCTCGTGTTTGTTATCCCTATCAAACAAGATTGTTGAGCGAGGTTTGCGTTGCCAATGCTGCTTCAAAAAGCAATGATGCCTGCAGTTTAGACGGTGAAAAAGTTAGTAAAGGAGATGTCTCTTCTGCTCCGATTACAATAAGCTCTCTGAAAGAACAGACAAGAGGGGGGCAACAGGTAAGATTTGATTTGGTTATTGAAAATAAAGGAGGGGGAGAGGTTTACAATCCCTCAGTAAGCTGCGAGGAACTGGACGAGGAGATGTTTAGACTGAGCAATGGAAATAAAGTTAAACTGGAGATTGTTAATCCTGTTAATGTTAAATGTGATTTCAAAGACAAAGAGCCTGAGAATTCTGGAATCGTTGAATTGAAGATGGGCAAGGCTACTGTAAGCTGCTGGTTGGATGTTAATGATGAGCCTTATGCTGACAGATTGAGCTTGAAACTTGATTATATGTATAGGGATGATACTTCAACCAATATAAGGATTTTTGAAAAGAACTAGAAAGGTTTAATTACTTTTCTTCTCTTTTTCCCTTATGATTATTGCTGATTTACAGATACATTCTCGGTTTTCTAGAGCATGCAGCAAGGATATTACTATTGCGAACCTGGAGAAGTATGCCAGAATTAAAGGGTTGGATTTGTTGGGGACTGCTGATTTTCAGCATCCAATCTGGTTTAAGGAGATTACAAATAATCTGGAGGAGGATTATGAAGGGATACTATGGAGCAAAAATAAATTTCCTTTTTTATGGCAATCTGAAATTAGCCTGATGTTTTCTAAGAATGGAAGGAGAGCTGTGCATTTGTTGATGTATGCCCCTGGCAAAGAGGTTGCGAAGCAGATTATTGATGCTCTTGGAAAGAAAGGAAGATTGGATTATGATGGGAGACCTATTTTTGGAATGCAGCCTGAGGAGTTTGTTGATATGATGATTGCTATAGATAAAGAGATTGAGATTATTCCTGCGCATTGCATGACTCCTTGGTTTGGCATCTTCGGGAGTGATTCTGGGTTTAACAGCGTTGAAGAATGTTTTGGAGATAGGAGCAAGTATATTCATGCTTTGGAAACTGGGATGAGTGCTGATCCTGAAATGCTCTGGAGAAATGATGACTGGAATAAATTTAACTTTGTTAGTTTTTCGGATGCGCATTCTTTCTGGCCCTGGAGAATGGGCAGAGAAGCAACTTTGTTTGATTGTGAGCTAAGTTATAAAAATATCTTGAAAGGGTTTAGGACTGGAAAAGGGGTTCATAGCACCTTGGAGGTTGACCCTAATTATGGCAAGTATCATTTTGATGGGCATAGAAACTGCAATGTCGTTTTTAATCCTGAGGAGAGTTTGAAAAGAGATAATAAATGCCCTAAATGCGGGAATAAAATTACTATCGGGGTATTGCAGAGAGTTGAAAAGTTGTCTAATCATCCTTTAGGACATAAACCTGGAAACTGGAAACCTTTTAAGAAAATATTGCCTTTGCACGAGTTGATTGCTGCGGTTAATGGGATTAGCCAGATGAGTTCTGTTAAAGTAAATAGCGTATATAATGAGCTGATTAAAAATTTTGGGAATGAGTTTAATGTTTTGCTGAATGCTGATGAGGATGAGTTGAAGAAGATTGTTCATGAGAAAATTGCTAAGGTTATTATTAAGAATAGGAATGGACAATTGAAAGTTAAAGCAGGCTACGACGGGGTTTATGGACAGGTTTTGTTGAATGAGGATGAGAAGGTTTTAAGTCAGAAGAAGCTTTTAGATTATTAACACAACCTTTTTTCTTTTTAAAAACACAAAGGTTGCATCTGCAACCTTGGTGCGCCATCTTTCTTGTTGGAAAGATTAGCGGAAAAACTTTGTATCCATAAAAGAAAACAGAATGATATTCAGAAAAGAAAATAAAGGTGCTGTATTTTTATTATCCGATGTAACTTGCTTTATCCTGGCGTTGAATTATATTCTGCTGTTGAGGGAGCTTGACTTTGATTGCTGATTCTAACTCGGAGATTTCTTTGTCTAGAGACTGCATGTTGATGTTAAATGAAAATTTCTTATCCAGGATTTTTATTAACTCTCTTGCAGGTTTTATTCCCATGTATGCTGGATGACCGAATGTCTGGGCTAACAAGATTATTGCCGGGATGTTATTTTTCCCTGCTAGTCCTGCCAATAAACCTGAAACTCCGATTATTGGACCTACTGTTCCGAAGATGTTTTTGTCTATTTCTTTTGAATGATATTTTTTTACTATTTCCTGAGCATTTCCTGTTATGTAAACTCTTGGCTGTTTAGGGATTTTTGGCAAGCCAATTCCTCCTAAAGTGATTATCTCTTTTACATTATATTTTGACAATTCTCCCAAGATTAATGAACAGAATTCGTGACAAGAGCGTTCATCTAACGGCTGGACATCTCCTGCTATGAATAAGTAATCCTGCTGTTTTATTTTTTTATGATAGAGGCTTATTGCCGGCAAGTCAATCAGGTTTTGCTCATTGACAAAGACTGAATGAGGGAATGATGATGAGTGGATGGTTGTTATTTTCTTTGCTTTTATGCTTTCTATGATGAAGTCAATTGCGATTTTTCCTACATTGCCGATACCTGGAAGACCCTCTATTACAATAGGGGATTTCATTTTTATTTTTTCTATGTTCTTTATGTCGAATGTCATTTTAATTTTTTTGGCTTTTAGCTATTCTTCTGTATTTTCCCATTTTGTCTTCTAATGAATATTTTGCAGGCTTGGTTGATTTTGTTGATTTGGAACAAGCGTTGCATGTTTTTTTTGTTGTGAAGATGTTACAATCTTTGCAGTATAAAATTTCGTATTTCATAGAGCCTTTTTAGCAAAAATGTCAGTGATAAGTCTTTGACTTTCACTATTGTTCACCAAAGGTGAACATTTCGCGAAAAAACGAACTTCAGCCATCCTCCTTACTTATCCTGCCTTTCAAACTTGAATGTGCAATGCAGCTGCTTTGAAAGTTTCTCTGTTGATTCTGATACTTTTTTTAATTTTAATTCTGCTTCTTTGTAATTAAAAGAGGTAACTTCTATTTTGTATGACGGAGCTCCGAGGTATAATATTGACACTGATTGGTCTGTTTTTTTGATTGTGTCCAGAATTTTTTTGATTCTTGTTATTCCATCCGGCTGTGTTGATTCCAGGAAAAGTTTTGTTTTGATTTTTACTTCCGGGGGTTTTATTTTTTCTTTAACAATCGCTATAAGATTATCTGAGAATTTTTTATCTATTTTTAAATCAGCAATGTTTAAATTTTCATTTACTATTGCGTTGAAACAAGATGTTAATGAAAGGTATTTATCCATTATTCTTTCAGCTATTTTTTCTGTTTCTTCTTTACTTGAGCCTTTTAATGCGTCCTGGAGAATTTTTGAAGCTCTGCCTTCCTGCTTGAATTCCTGGAACTTTTTTATTTTTTGGGATTGGTTTACCCTGCGCAATGACAAGTTGATGTGGCCCTTTTCTTTGTCTATTGAAAGAATTTTGCAGGCTACTTTTCTGCCTTCCTCGACGTGGTCTCTTATGTTCCTTATTCTCCCCGGGGCGACTTCTGAGATGTGAATCATACCCTCTTTAGTGTATTCGTCTAAGTCACAGAATATTGAATGGGGGAGAACTTTCTTTACTGTGCAAACCACAACTTCATTGGTTTCTGGATAGCCTTGTTTTCTGAATACCATAAAAATTAGCTTTTTAGACTGTTTATAACTTTTATTACTCCATGATTTCTAGGATTTGTGCTTTGATTTTTGTTTTTCCACCTGTCGGTAAGGCTAAAGGTTTTGTGCAGACCAAGCATTTTATTTTTGTTGTTGCTTTCCCGAAGATAATCTGCTCGTTCTTGCAGGACATACAACGGACTTTTATGAATTTTGATTCTGACTCCCGCATTTTTACTCCATCACCAGCTTCTTTGTTCTTGTGCCTTTTTTTTGAACTGTTGTTTTTTTACATACTGAGCAGGTGTATTTTAGGTTTGTTTTTTTGCTGGTTTTTGCTCCTGTGCGTTTCCATTTTGAAATTGGCGGTTTTGAACCATACTTGCCGAGGTTTCCAAATCCTCTTCCACGTCCACGTTTATAAGCACGCTGAAGAGAACCCTTTTTTTGGCTTCCTCTTTCTTTGCCTTTTACTTCTGCTATTTTTTGCTCTGTGTGCTTTTTACAAAATTTACAATAACGTTTTGTTGTTTTTGGTATTTTCATATTTCTTCGACTCTCTTTGTTTTTATTAAAACTTCAGCCAGCTCTGATGGCAGCAAGGCTATGTAATCCTGCTCAAAAGGACCGTAAATTGCTTCGTCCTTCCCTAGAAATTTAGGAGTGGGGTTTAAAAACTTTACTTGTCTAAGATTTTCCTGGGAATCTTGGGATTTTTCACTCTTTGGGCTTAATATGGGCTTGATTATGTTATGCCTTGTATTGTTCAGGGAATCTTTTATTGATTCGTAAAGCGATAATTCTTCAGGCAATAACTGTGAGGTATCGTACTTTGTTTTTGTTCTGGACGAGGATAGGGCAAGAGAGAGTATTTTTGTTTCACGCTTTTCGTAAAGCTCTTTTAACACCCTTGCTGTTTGTTCCATCTGTTTTACTATTAAGTCTGATTCTTTTGATGAAAATATTGATGACTCGGATTTTTGAGACTCTAAGAATTCCTGCTTTTCTTTTATATACTCTTTTACATCCTGGAGAAATGTCTTCTCAAGTTTTTGAAGTTCTGGTCTTGTTTTTTCCCTTCTCAGCAAGTCGTATAGAATTTCGTGATTAATTGCTGAAACCATGACTTATGAATCTTTAAGGGGTTTATAAGCTTTTTTTCTTTGAAAAATAAATAAACTAAGAATGAAAATAATTTAATTACTCCTGGGAGAATTCTTCCATGGCTTGTTTTAATGCCTCTCTAATCTCTTTCTGAGAATACTCCTTTGACAATTCTGAGATTAATGAACTTTTGTTTATTCCTTTTTTTATGCTTCTTCTTAATTCAATTTTAATCTTTGTTATATTCTCATGATTGATGTATTTTAGCTTACTCTTTATGAGAAATATAAATGCAATCAATGCAAGAATTGCCAATGATAAAAGGGCTATTTTCAGCATAAGTGATTTTACTGAGACTCCTAACGAGAGCAAGGGATTGGATACTATTAATCCTGTAAAACTTATGCTCTGCAGAATAAAAAAGAATGCTATTAACATTGACAAGATTATTAAGAGCTTTTTCATCTTATTACCTTCCATAAGATTATTATTATGATTATGAGGATTGCAATTGCCAGATAAAAATATTTTAAAAAGAAGTTGTTTCTACGAGCGCTCCATTTGATATCAAAGAGAATTTGATTTAGATTTACACGGAAGTTTTTAATCCATTCCAGATTCTTTTTTACCAAGATGGCTATGGTTGATAAGAAAGTGAATATGAGAAGATAGGTCAATATTGACAATATTGTTTTTTTTGTCTCACCTTTGCTTTTTTTGACTTCAAAAATATCCGAGGAAGAGACTTCTGTGTCTTTTATCTTTACCCTTAACTGATAGATTCCTGGTTCAGATTCTTTGGGTATTGTGAATTCTTCCTGGGAGGTTGTGTCTTTTTCTATGTCAAGATTTACCTCTTTGCTTGTTTCTTCTGTTGAACCAACTTTTCTTAGAGTGTAAACCAGATATAGCCTTTCAATTCTTTCTACCTCGTAGACAACTAAAGTTGATTTTATTGTGCTTCCTGGTGTTGTTTCTTTGTAATCCTCCTGGACAATCAGTTTTAATTGGGGAGCTTTTGTTGCTGAGCCTGTGTATTCCATTCCAACTAAGAGAAGGAAACCTATGGTTAATCCAAGGATTATTACAATGTAATTTTTAATTGTTATTTTCATTTTATCTTTTTATTGTTTTAAACGCCGCATTCATCCATTCCTCATCTCTTTTTATCAATGTGTTTAAAACTCTCTTTATCTTCATGAGGTCGTCTTTTATTCTGTTAATCTCTTCCTGGTTTAAACCATCGCTGTAATTGACTCTCTGATTTTTTAATTCCAATAAAGACGCTTCATTTTTATGAGAAAGAGAGCTTATTGATTCTTTCAACTCTTTTGTTTCTGATTTGTTTTCTTTTTCTTCTAAGACTGAGGATATTCTGTTTATTTTTGTGTTTAACTCGCGTATGAGAGAGTAGATTCTATCATCTGGAACACTCTGGACTGGTTTTTCTATAACTTTTTGAGGGGCATCCTGGATTTTTTTATCTAGATCATACAACAATTCTTTTTTTGTTTTTGAAAATTTTTCTTCTATAGAAGACTTATTAGCTTTTTCTTCCAGTATTAACGTGATTTTGTTTATCTTCTCGTTTAATCCATCGATAGTTGAATAGATTTTTTCTTCAGATATTCTTTGACCTGATCTATCTATAATCTTTGAATTATTTTCCTGAATTTTCTGGTTCATTTCATACATGACTTTGTTTCTTGCTGATGATACTTTTTCTTCTATAGAAGACCTGTCAGCTTTTTCTTCTAAACCCAAAGCAAGACTGTTTAATCTTGAATTTAATTCCTGAATCACTGGCTTTAGCTGAGCATTAGAGATTCCTTGAACTTTCTCTATACTGTCTAAACGGACATCACGAATTTTTTTGTTCATTTCATAAAGCAATTCATCTTTGCTCGCGGATAATTTTTCTTCTACAGAAGAGCTGTCAGCTTTTGCATTTAAGATTGAGATAATGTCACGCACTTTTTTGTTTAAGTCATAGAGTATGGTTTCCTGAGAAGATTGATTGCTTCCAAGTGATAATGATTTTTCAGCTTTTTCATTTAGCTCATACTTTAGCTGGTACATTTGATTTTTCAATTCTGTTATTGATGCATGGAAGTTTTCATTTACTTCTTTTATTTGTGAATCTGATGCAAGAAGGACATCTTTCACTCTTTCTAAAGACTCTGATTTGGCGAATGTTTTTGGGTTGATGTTCATTATTTCCCTGGATTTTATATGATTGATTATTTCCTGGTTTTTTGAGATTACAGCTTTAAGATAAGATTTCAATGCTGAGAGCTCTTTTTCGATGATTGGAATTTTTACTGCTGTGTCTGAAATGAATGAATCATAATAAGAAACTTTTGAGGTCATTTCCTGCTTTAATCTTTGATATAATGGATTATTTGGGTCTTGCTTTAAACCATGGAAAGAAATCTCTGATTCCTTTATTCTTGACTTTAAATTGCCTAATTTATCTTCTAAATCTTTTGTCAGCTCGTATCTGAACTTATCGAATGAAGATTTTGCTTGGCTGATTTCTCGTTCTGTTTTATTGTTTAATATAGAGAATTTTCTTTCTATTTCTGAATCAATATTTTCATTGCTTATTGTTATTCTGGGTTCTGGCAAAGGAGGTTCGAGATGATTGTTATTGTCTTCTTGTTCTTCTTTTCTGGGGAATCTTAGCTTGTTTATTGCCCTTTCAACACCTGTTTGCTCCTTGTATTTTTTTAATCCGGATTCTGCAAGAAGCTCTTTTATCTCTGATTTTACCTTTATTAATTCATCTTTATCCAGAAGATTTGACAATTTTATCTTTATTGAATCCAGCTCTTTTTTCAACTCTGTGTCGTTGATTATTGTCTGGTTTAGAAGACTTTTAATTTCTTGCTGTTCATTGTAGCGCTTTTGAATTTCCTCAAAGATTCTTGTTACTTTGTTTGATTCTATCTCTATTTTTGATTCGCGTCTTTTTATCTCTCCAAGCTCTGACCTTACTTCCTGGTTCATCTCCTTTATCGATTCTGTTCCTTCGAATTCTGCTGTCAGCTTTCTGATAGCTTTTATTTCGTCTATGATGTTTGAGATTAATGTGTCGTAACTTTCCAGTTTTCCCTGCAATACAGATGCTTTTGATTCTGTTTTTTTAACTTCGAGCATTAACTTTTCAGGCTGGACTTCTTTTACTAAATCTGCTGATTTTAATGCAGAGATTTCTAAATCTTTTACCTGCTTTTCACGCTCAATCATAGAACTTCTTAATTCCCCTATCGATTCGGAGATTCTTGTTAATCTTTCTTCATTAGCTTTTTTGTATTCGTTAGAGGTGCTTAAAATTGCTTTTAATCTCTCTATTTCGATTTCTAATTTGTCGACGCGGTTATCTGACTTGCCGATGTTAATTGGCTTGTCATTTATTTCTGAAGTTATTTCCTGCTTTTCTGAATCTTCTATTTTATCCTCTTTTTTTCTAAAGCCTAGCAATTTACACCTCTTTTTTCTCCTTTAAACCTGAAAGGATGCTGTCTATATCTTTCTGAGACCAGCCAGCTTTTATTAGTTCTGTTTTTATCTGGTCTAAAGTGAAGCCTTCTTTTAATGCTCTTTCTATATAGTTCCTTAGGTCTTCTAAAGGATCCTTTTTGAATTGTTTTAATGTCTGGTCTATGATATCTTCAGGATATTTTCTTTTTATGAACTCTGCTTTGATTTGCTCCAGAGTGAATCCTCTGTCTAATAATATCTGAACTACTTTTTTAATCTGGTCATCTCTCTTTATTGTTGTTTCTCTTTGAGCTTTGGCTTCTTCTATTCCTGCATGGATTTTTGAAAGGTCTATTTTCTTTACTTCTTTGTGTACAGGCTGCTTTCCGAGTTTCTTCCAGACTGACTCTACTTTAGGAGTTAGCGATTCTAAGTAAATATCTACCATGTTGAACTTGCCCTGCTGAAGCTTGTCGTGAGCTAATTTTAATTCCATTTCCAAGTCAAAGATATCCTGGCTGAGGTCTTTTAATTTGTCTAACTGGTAGCTTATGTCTTCCAGCTTTGTGTTGTAACCATCGTATTGCTGCAGTTCTTTATCTGAAAGCCTGAATGTACTGTGCAAGATTGGACGGAATGAAACAAAATATGGCTTACCTTCGTTGTATGCAGAGTTTTCAACCATGCCTGTTCCTGCAGGGACTTTGTTTAGGATTTGCAATAATTTTTCTCCGTATTTCTCTGTTATTCTCTTTAAATCCTCTATGTGCTTTGTTTTCATCTGGATTTCTGTTCCTATGTTTGCATGGATATCCTCGACAAAGTCTTTTAGGATTTGTGAAACTAATACCAGACCTACACCCCACTTTCTGAACTCTCTGCAAGCTCTTTCTAATTGGAGCATTCCTTTTCCAGCCCCGCCGAATTTTGGAAGCAATCTGTGGACTTCATCGTAGACAAGAAGGATTTTTAAATCTCTGGACTCTTCCAAGTTTGAATCGAAAATCTGCTGAATTGTTGAGGCAACCATTAAATCAATTTCTGATGACTTCAAATAGTTCATGCAGAAAATTGTTGCCTGGCCTGGAACTACGCACTTTTTGATGTCTATTGATTCTGTTGGGTCTTTTACAATCTTTATGTTTCCGTTAAAGCCGCGGGCATCTGACTTTTTCATGTTGAATCTTGGATAATACTTGAACATTTCTTTGTCTTCGTTCTTTCTTAGGAATCCTGTCCACTGGGCTGTTGGGTCGAAGATTAAGACTGCAATGTTTTTCATCAATGCTTCTTCAACCAGGTCTTGAGCTGTAATTGATTTTCCTGAGCCTGTTGTTCCTGCGATTAATACATGAGTTTTTAATTGATTCAAATCAAAGAATGCTGGCTTGTTTGTTTCTGCTATCTTTCCAAGTTTTACTGTTACTGATGATTCCTGAGGGAGCTTTGAAAGATTTACAAATGTTTTGTACACTTTTGATTTATCTTTCTTGTACTTCACATAGATTATCGAAAGGTATACTAAGACTATACACCAGAATCCTGCAAAGTATTTCCAGATTTCAACTCCGAATGCATCTTTGTACAGGAATGACTGTTCTACTACAATGTTTGCAATTGATTCTAATCTTATTTCCTGGTCTTTTTCTTTGGTTATTGCTATTGCTTTTACAATATAGTTACCCAGTTCAGCATCTGCTGGAATTTGAATATCTTTTATAATGTTTAATGTGTCTTTAAGAAGTATTTTTTCCTGCTTTTCTACTATTAATTTCTCTGTCTTTGAGTTTATTAACTGAATTAATAATGTTATCTCTTTTTCCTGGTCTTTTCCTAGATTGTATAAAGTTATTTGCGCTTTTAATGTTTCTCCTGGTGTTACTCTTTGCTGCAATGGCTGAATATTCAATTCTAAGATTTTTCCTGGTTTTTCTATTGGTGGTTTCTTTACTACGATGCTTGCTGGAATATCCAATTTTTTGTCTTTGTTTGTTATTGTTATTTTACCGAAGTATGTTTTTGCCTCTGTTCCTATTGGAGCACTTATTGTTAACTCTAATTGTTTTTCTCCGCCTGGACTGAGAGTTAGTTGTGTGCTTTCTAGTGATAATAATGATGAGACTTCTCCTGAGATTTCTAAGTTGATTGTGCTTTCTTCATTTACTGTGTTCTTTAAGTATAATCCTGTTTTTTTCGTTTGACCTTCTTCTATTTCTTCTATGATTGAGGTTGTTTCTACTTTTATTCCTCCGACTAATCCTTCTAATTTTTCAATTGCTTTTTCTAAATCTGCTGAGGATTCTGATGCTGCTCCTCCTCCGCCTCCACCACCGCCTCCTCCTCCGCCTCCAGCACCAGCGCCTCCAGCGGGAGCTGCTGTTGTTCCTGAACCACAATCTGCAGTGCATGTTGCTGTTGTTTCTCCGAATCCTGATGAGCAGGTTCCATCACCGCAACTTGCTTCTGTTACAAAATATCCTGAGAACCCTGAGGAATTTGACCAGATTTCGTTTATTATTGTGTCTAAGGTTCCTACATCTAATGCTTCCCATGTTGAACTGCATGTTCTTGATGCGAAGGTGTAATTGCTACACTTGTAGATTTTTATTGTTGTTTCATCGGCAATAGTTCTTGAAGCATTGGTATATGTTATTGAAACGTTTACCTTATTTGTTAATGTTGAATTTGCTCCGAAACCGATTAATGGCTTTCTTAATGAGATTGTGTCTGTCAATAATGTGCCATCGTATACATCTATGTCTATAATATCTTGATTGGTTAGATTAATAATTACATCTTCTAAGAAAATTTTGTTTCCTGATGTCGAGACTTCTAAGTCATAATTTCTTTCATGGACCTGAGTTGATGAAAAGTTATAGCTTCCTGAAGAGTTTGTTGTGAAGTTGAACAGCAATATATCTGTCCTGTTTGGTCTGAATAATTTGAATAATGTAATCGGGGCTGAGCCTGAAGTGTTTGTGACTCGTCCGGAGAAATTGACAGGCACGTAAACTTCTAAATATGCAGTTGTGTTTGTTCTTAATCCGGATGTATCATTGATAATATAAACAATATCATAATCTCCTGAGCTGAGATTAGAAAGATTTACCTGGTAAAGTCCATTAGTCAAGCTTAGTGTTGAATTCAATGTTGTTCCATTTGGATAGCTTATCTGGGCTATTGCTGTTGAGACGTTTACATTATCTGTTACATTGAGCTGCAATGTTTTATTTTCGTACTGCTGGACTGCTGTCTGATTTGTTGATTGAATTGAAGGGGGAGTGTTGTCTGGATAGAATACTGCGTTGGCTGCTGTTGCTGAGTAATCCGCTGAGAAATTTGTAAATGTTCCTGTTAATGCTACTGAATAATTGTAACCATCTGTCTTGGAAGGAGTTTGACATGTTATGTTCCATGAACCTGATTCATAGGCTGTTCTTCTATGAGTGCAGGTTGAACCTCCTATGGTTACTGAGAAGTTCATATCTGTTGAGAATTCATTGCCGTTGAAGAATGATTTCGCTTTTAAGGAGATGTTATTACCTGCTGTTACGTTGTTATTTGTATTTGTTGAATTCGGTTCGATAAGTTGTATCGTGAAATTAATTGCTACTGCGGTTGCTGTTAGGTTTATGTTCTTTGTTTCTGTTAATGATAAGTTAATTATTGAAATATTTGTTGAGTAATTTTTTATTGTGTCTTGGATGGAGAAGTTTACCAGGATGTATTGTGTTGTGTTCTTTGTAAGGTTTACATTTGAGGTATTGACATTTAATATTGAAGTATTAAATGAACTGATGTTGAGCATGATTAGAATATTTCCAAGATTCGTGATGTTTATTGTTCCTAAGTCTCCTGATGAGTTTACTCCGACATTCTTGGTGAGTGTTGTTCCTTGGATGAACCACGAATCATTTATTGGAATAGAGATGTTTAATGTCAGATTGGTTGTGAATTGCGAGGAGGTAATGTTAATTGTGCCTAGATAGATTCCAGGGGTTAAAGAGAATGCTGGAGTGATATTAATTCTTACTGTACTGTTTGCTCCCAAAGTGATGTTAAAATTGGATACGTTGACTATTAGGTCTATGCTGGTACAGGCGGTGCCATGTGAGCATACTACTGAAATATTTGTAGCATTATTGTTCCCTGTTGAATTTATTGTTATTTCGGTTGAAAGAGTTTGGTTATGCTGAATAGTTGTTGTGATGTTTCTTGATGCATTGAACATTGCGTTGCTTGATACATCGAAGATGATTGATGTTGAGTTGCTTGTAAAGTTGTTTGTTACCTCCATCCATGTTGCGTTTGGCACCAGAGAATAATTACTTGCTCCTGCCCCTGGAGGGACTGTGATTGTGAATACTGCGGATGATTGTGCACCATCTGTAATATTTGCTGTTGATGAAACTGTGGGAGTAACGTTCCAACCTGTTGGGATTGTCCAGGTTATGTTTGCATTTAATGCTCTTGCAGAGCCTGTGTTGTTTATACTGACATTAATGCTGAACGTGAGATTATGATAAATATTTGAATTGGTGATGTTTACTCTAGAAGTATTCATAGTTATTGCTAATGAAGTTCCTTCCACCACATTGAATGTTACTGAAGATTGATTGGTGTTATTTTTAGAGTCGTTGACGTAGATAGTTAAGTTATGAACTCCTGAGACTATTGGAGTGTAGTTTCCTTTATATTCTACATCTGGTGTTACCTGCCTTGTCAGATTTGTCCATATTGTTGTGCCGTTTGGCATGGCAATGCTCATATTTGCACCCGAATATGGAGGAGGGGCTGTGTCATCTGTAATGTTTGCAATTACATACAATAATCCGTAATTCATTTCTACACTTGCATTACTAGTTATGCTGTTTATTTTTGGAGGGAGGTCTACTACTGTGAATGAGAAATTTGTTACCAGTGCTGGAGGGGATGATAATCCTGAGTCTTCTGTTAGTGTTATATTTATTCTGTAGGTTGTGCCTGGAGTGCCTGAACCTGAAAATGAGATGGTTGTTTGGTTGGTGTTATTTAAGGCGTTTGAACGATTATGCACATGAACTGTTGATGGTGAAGCCGAGATTATTGATGATGATGGGTCCCCTGCAATTGATATTGAAAAGTCTAATTCAACATTGCCTGTGTTGTTTATAGTTATATTGCCTATTTGCCCCGCTACATTAGGAGGGCTTGATGAACCTGAGAATAATACTGGGATTCTTAACCAAGAACTATTTGAAACAACTGTTACGTTGATTACTGCTGAATCCCTGAATGCGCCATCCGAGTACAATGTTAAATTAGTCCAGTAATTTCCAGGGGAAGTGCCTGCTGTCGGGGTCACTATAAGAGTGATTGAGATTGTTTCTCCTGAAGTTATTGTTCCCCCATATGATGCTGGTGAGAATGAAATCCATGAATTTGGAATTGTTGTTTGCGAAGAGTTTGTTATGTTGTATACAATTGAACTTGCGGCTGAGTTGCCTGATGAATTTATTGTAAATGCCCCGCCTGAATCTTGTGTACCATGCTGGACATTAATTCTCGTTATGTTTGCCTCTACTAATTCTGTTAGAGGGTTATTGTCTACTGTTACAGAAACTGTGCCTGACGTTTTTGTTGCTATAGAACCATTTGCATCTATGTATGTTGCTGTTGGAGTGAATGTGTATGCCTGACCGCCTGAAGTTGAGCCTGAAATTGTTACCAGGAATGATGCGTTACACATATTTCCTGCTGAAAGGTTTCCACAAAGAGTTCTGTTGAATGAGGCATTTGAATACCATCCTGAGGGGAGTGATGGCAGAGAGATATTTGCCAGCCAAGCATGATTATCTCCTAGATTTGAGAGATTTGCATTTACAGTGAATATGTAAACTGTTGATAACGTTAGATTTGAGACTGTTAAAGATGAGGGGGATTTTGCGAATGAAGTTGTTGTTGAGCCGTTTGTTGTGAAGTTTAATTCTACTGTAAAGTTGGAGTTGCCTGCTGAGTCATTTGCGAATATAGATAGATTGTATGTTCCTACCTGTGTTGGGGTATATGTGCCGTTGAAATTTGCCGAGTTGAGGAAGAATACTTCTCTTGTGCCGTTTGGCCATGTTATGTTTGCATATAATGTGTCTAAGTAAGTATCGTTTACACCGGTTACATTAATATTGAGATATTGGAAGTTTGCCTGCAGATTTGTCTTGTCTATTGTGAAATTCCTGATGCCGGGAAGTATCATATCTATTACAAAATATTGGAATGTGGAATTTGTGTTGTTGGCTGAGTCATTTATGTATAAGTATAATGTGTGGTTGATTCCTATGTTGGATACGTTGAATGTTGAATTAGCCAAGTTTGTAATGGTGATGTTAGTTGTGTTGTCTATATGGTACCAGATTGTGCTTGTGAAATTTTCTATGTAACTGAAGTTTAAATTGATGCTGAGATTCGTTTTTTGGAATGTTGTTGGCTGAATGATTGAGATTAGACTTGGGGTTGTTGAGTCAACTGTTACTGAGAAGTTTGCTGAGAAATTTGCAGCGTTTAATGTGTCTGTGCATTCTATACCCCAAGAGTAATTGCCGTTTGGAAGGGATAATGAGATGTTGTTTATTGCGTATGCTGTTATGATTGTTGAGGTTTTATTTTTTATGAATGTTCCTGTAAAATTTCCATATAATGAGCAGTTTGATAATGCTGCGTCGCTTACGTTGAACTTGAAGTCTACCAGGCTTGGGGTGTAGAAACTATTGTTTCTTGGAGAGCTTAAGTTTATTTCCGGGGGCTTTGTGTCTGTTGAATAATAGAAAGTATCGTTTGAGAATACTGCGTTTAATGCTTTGTCTGCTGCTTTGACTCTCCAATAATATAAGATATTTGCTGTTAATGGCGAGGACTCTGGGGTTTGGAAAGAGATATTTGAGGTAAGATTTGTTTTGTAATATGTAAATTCAGGGGATGCGAAAGTATTGTCTGTTGAAATTTCTAAAGTGTAATTTAAGAAGAATGATTCTGTTGTTTCTGTCCAGTTGAAGAAAGGCGTTAAATTGCTTGAGATTGTGTTGTTGCTTGGAGAGATTGAGCGTATAGATGTTGGCTGTGTTAAATCTAAAGTGAATGTGAAATTTAAAGATGCGAATGCCTGGTTGTTTGTTGTGTCGTTGCAGAGAATATTCCAAGTGTAATTTCTTTCTGCTACTGTTCTGTTTACTGTTATATTATTTAGAGCGTTGTTTGTGTATGAGGTTATCGATGTGTTTGCCACGAATGTGTTTGAGAAGTTTCCATAGATTGTGCAGGTGTCTGGATTTGGTTCTGTAACGTTGAAGAAGAATGTTATGTTTGATGAATTGGTCCAGCCTGTGTTTGCTGGTCTGAGCAATGTTACTACTGGATTGCTGGCATCTACTGTCAATAGCTTTGTTTGGTTTGCTGTTAATGTGTTAAAGGTTGTGTTCACTTCTATTGTGTATGAGCCTCCTGCTGATGGGGAGATGAAAGTTATGTTGTAATCTCCTGTTGCGTTTGTTTCTGTTGCTGTTAACAATATTGAGTTGTTGTAAACGTTAATTGATGAATAACCTGCCATATTTGTGCTGTTGCTGAAATTGATATGGCCATACACCATTACTGCTGTGCTGGATTGAACTGAAGACTGGTTGATTGTTTCTGAGATTGAGATGTTCAATGGCAATAATGTTATTAAAGTGAAGTTTGTTGTGTTGATTGTTACTGAATTTGTGTATGATGTGTTGGTCTTGATTTCCCTTATATGCTGTGAGGTGGCGTTTATTGTTGATGTGAAGTTTGTTGAATAGTTGCCTGAGCCATTTGTGAGAACTGATGCTTTTAAGGTGAGGTTTTCGTAAACAGTGATGTTTAGTCCTGATGCGTATGTTCCATTAGAGTATAATGCGATTCCTGATACGTTAATATTTGAGCCTGCGAATTGGGTTAATGGGGATGGCATGGCTGTTAATGTTAAGTTTAATGGCAGGATTGTTAATGTGTAATTTACTGATGATGTGTCTAATCCGAATGATGTGTTTGCCTTGACTTGCAGGATTTGCTGCTGAGTGTAGATTGAAAGCGAGAAGTTTGTTGTGTAGTTGCCTAGGCTGGTTGTCAAGAATGAATTTTGCATTGTGTCGT
>Ga0209542_10007520_pt1 | contig 20683 bp, 20 predicted proteins | sample RifCSPhighO2_01_FD_184028 | JGI IMG/M metagenome (GOLD analysis project Ga0209542, IMG submission 184028) | Soil microbial communities from Rifle, Colorado - Rifle CSP2_plank highO2_0.1 (SPAdes) (version 2) | ecosystem: Environmental > Terrestrial > Deep subsurface > Rock core/Sediment ...
TTTATGAAATACAACGGACGACCCTTCATTGTGGCGCTCGAGAACGCATTCTTCTACACGATCCGAGGAAAATTGTATCTATGGAACAACGAGCGCAAGACAGCTGTGGCACACAAGACCGCCGCGGCGGCGCGCCCAGAGCTTTACATTCCGCGGCTTTCGGAAAGTCGTTTGCATGAGCTCGCGTGGAGCCTCGACATCAAAGAGCGCATAGCCTCCGGTACCGCGGCAGAAGAAGAAAAGGGCAGCGATTCGGTACAGGGCATCCGGACGCCGCAAGAAGTGCTTGCTCATATCCAAGCCCGGAATTCATAATATGCCTGAAGCTCTCACCAACGCGCGCGCAGCCAACAGATCCACGCAGGAGTTCGTTCCGGTATCCGAGGTCCGCGACGGCGTCGTCGTACTGAAAAATGGCGGCTTGCGTGCCATCCTCTTGGCGTCGTCCATCAACTTCGCACTCAAGTCCGAAGACGAACAGACCGCATTCATCGTGCAGTTCCAGAATTTCCTGAACTCGCTCGATTTCACGGTGCAGGTGTTCGTGCAATCACGCATGCTCGATATTCGTCCCTATGTGGCAACACTTGAAGCCGCATACAAGGAGCAGCTCGATGACCTGATGCGCATACAAATACGCGAATATGTCGAGTTCATCAAGAGCTTCACCGAAGCCGCGAACATCATGACGAAGAATTTCTTCGTCGTCGTCCCCTATGAACCGACAGTTACTGTGAAGCGCTCCGGAATCGCCTCGATGCTGCCGTTCGGCAAAAAAAGCACCGCGGCGGAGGAGAGCAAGACGTTTGAAGAACAGGCCACACAGCTCGAGCAGCGCATTTCCATTGTTCAGCAGGGCTTGGTGCGCACCGGTGTGCGCACAGTGCAGCTTGGTACCGAAGAAGCGATAGAACTTTTGTATAAAATGTTCAATCCCGGCGAGGAAGGAAAGCCGATGCCACTCAATAGTCAGCAATAAATTGCTCATTACCCTATGGCTCTCATCGATATCTTTAACAAGCTTACCGGAGGAAAAAAAACGGATTCGCCCGATGTTCTGCCTGTATTGCCCGAGGAGATATACCGCACCGGTGTACTGGACCTGCAAGATGTCATCTCGCCGCACGCGCTCAAAATCAGCTCGCACGAGCTTGACCTGGGTGAAAAGATCGCGCGCACCTTCTTTGTGATCTCATACCCGCGCTTTCTCACTACGGGCTGGTTCGCACCGATCATCAACATGGACAAGGTGCTCGACATTTCGATCTACATCCACCCGATGGATACCAACGAAATGCTCCGCAAGTTCCAAAAGAAAGTCGCCGAAGTGCAGAGCCAAATAGCGACGCGCGAAGAAAAGGGTATGGTTCGCGACCCGATGCTCGACACCGCGTACGCCGACTTGGAGCAGCTACGTGACAGCCTCCAGCAGGCGCAGGAGCGTGTGTTTGACATCGGTCTCTACCTCACGATCTATGGGGGAACGCGCGAAGAGATCGACAAGGTCGAGAGCGAAGTACGCTCTATACTCGAGTCTCGTCTCGTCTATATACGCCCCGCACTTTTCCAACAGGAACAGGGCTTCCGCTCGGTCCTACCGCTCGCGAGCGATGAACTTTCGGTCCATACAAAATTGAATTCCGCACCGCTCTCCTCTATCTTTCCGTTCATCTCGTTCGACCTCACAAGTGACCGCGGCATCCTCTACGGCATCAACAGACACAATTCGTCGCTCATACTCTTCGATCGGTTTAGTCTGGAGAACTACAATTCGGTCACGTTCGCAAAATCCGGTGCGGGTAAATCCTACACGACCAAGCTTGAAATACTCCGGAGCCTTATGTTCGACACCGAGGTTATCGTCATAGACCCGGAGCGCGAGTACGAATATCTGGCCGAAACGGTGGGTGGCCGCTATTTTAATATCTCGCTGTCGTCCGAGCACCACATTAACCCATTCGACCTTCCTATCCCGCGCGAAGACGAGAACCCGTCGGACATTTTACGCAACAACATCATCGCGCTCGTCGGTCTCTTTCGCATCATGCTCGGTGGGCTTACTCCGGAAGAGGACGCCATCATCGACAGGGCGATTACGGAGACATACGCATTAAAAGACATCACCCCCGACGCCAATTTCGCGCTGATCGAACCGCCACTTCTTTCGGACTTTGAGCTCGTACTCTCTGGAATGGAGGGTTCAGAGTCCCTCGTGCAAAGGCTTAGTAAGTACACCAAGGGCACGTGGTCGGGCTTTATGAACAGGCCCACGAACGTAGACATGAACAAGAAGCTTGTCGTGTTTTCCGTGCGCGATATGGAGGACGACCTGAAGCCCGTCGCGATGTATATCATCACGCACCATATCTGGAATACGGTGCGCAAGGAATTGCGCAAGCGCCTACTGGTGATCGATGAGGCATGGTGGATGATGCGCTCGGAGGATACGGCGTCGTTCCTTTTCTCTATCGCAAAGCGCGGCCGCAAATATTACTTAGGCATATCCACCATTACGCAAGATGTCTCGGACTTCTTGAATTCTCCCTACGGCATTCCGATGATAACGAACTCTTCTATTCAACTGCTTCTACGGCAGTCGCCGACATCCGTTGACCTGGTGCAAAAAACATTCAAGCTCTCCGACGAGGAGAAATACCTGCTTCTCGAGAGCGACGTGGGCGAGGGAATATTCTTTGCGGGCCTGAAACACGTCGCGATCAAAGTGATCGCATCGTACACTGAAGACCAGATCATAACCTCCGATCCATCCCAGATCCTCGCGATCAAAAAAGCAAAACAAGACCTCGCGGATGCACAGGTCCAAAACTCGGCGTCGCAGCAAGCTACCGCCCAATCCCACGCCCCCGGTACCGATACGGCGCCAGTCGGCGCAGCGCTCGGAAGTAATTCTCTACGGGAGGTATGACCAGCGCGATGCGGGTGCTTCCGATAGCGGTCGCCCTATGCGCTATCGTGGGTGCGCTACCTGCCCTCGCACAGCAGGGGATCCCCGGCATCGACAGTTCCGTCGTGCTTCGCATGGAGCCGAAGTACGCGACCCCGGCCACAAAGGTGCGCGTATATCTACAGAGCACGGTGATAGACGTCTCGCTCGCGAGCACGACGTGGCGCGTCAACGACAAGGTGACCGCGCAAGGATTCGGGGTGAACTCGATCGAGTTTACGACCGGGAGTTTGGGTACCCAATCTGTCATCACGGCAGAGATCGAAACTGATCTGGCACAAGCTCGTGCGCGCATTGAGGTCGCGCCCGCTGAAGTGGACCTCTTGTGGGAATCCGATGCGTTCACACCCCCGTTCTATAGAGGTCGCTCGATACCGTCGGCTGGCACGTCGGTTCGTATGCAGGCAATGCCGCGATTCAAAGATACTAACGGAAAGGACATCCCATTGAGCAACCTTATATTTACCTGGCGGCGCAACGGCGCACCCCTGCTCTCGATTTCTGGTCCGGGCAAGTCAGGCGCGACAATACCTGCACCATACCTCTATGGTACGGACACAATCGAGGTCGAGGTAGCGACTTCTGATTACACACTCGCCGCGCATGCAATCGCGCGTATCGCATCGATCGAGCCACGTCTCATGCTCTACAAAGACCACCCGCTCTTTGGCACGATGTATTTCGAAGCACTCGGGGCGCGTACGACCGTGCCCGATGAAGAGCTCTCGTTCGTTGCGGTACCATATTTTGCCGACGCCGCGAGTGCCAACGATCGCAGTCTCATCTACGATTGGAGCGTGAACGGTAGTCCGGTCGCCGTAAACCCAATGCGGCCGAGCATGATCACGATAGATGCGGCACATTCGACGGGCATTGCGTCGATCGAGCTCGGGCTGACGCACATAACCAACTTCTTCCTCAAAAAAAGTGGGGTGTGGATCGTTTCATTTGCAAGCGTTCTGGAATCGGTGGACCCATTCCGAGGTACCGAAGATCCGTTCAGGCCAGTTGAATAATATGCGCACCGTTATACGTATTATGAAATTCTTGCTCGCCGCGATCATCGTGATCGCGCTTGGGGCACTTGGTGGATGGTACTTTTTTCTGAAAGGCGAGTCCGCCGCCACGCGTTCCATCGATGCGGCCCGCGGATTGGGTGTGAATATTCCGAGCGTACAAAACCCAACCGGCAGCACGTACACAAACACCGGCGGTCCTTTTACGCCGCTCGGCTCTGCTACAAGCGCCGCCCAAACACAGGCCGAACGAGCGGGGCTCTTATTACGACTAGCGAACCTCCTCACACTCGGACGATGGGGGGCGGGAACATTCAATATCGGTGCGGGTATAACAGAGTTATTGCCATTTGGTGGCGGTGGTGGGAATGCCACAACAACGATCCCTGTTTCACTGCCTCCGCAACTGTGGCGCGTGAGCCCAACACCGTCGGCGGGCATTGGATTTGTCGGTGGTACCCCGACGCTGTATTTCGCAGAACGTTCGACCGGTAACATCTTGAGCGCCGACCCACTGACCGGCACTGTTACCCGCGTTACCAATACATTATTTCCGAAAACGTACGAGGCTCTATTTGCGCGCGATGGCGGTGCGCTACTGCGTGGAATAAGCGAGACCGGGAGCATCACGACGTTTACTGGCATGGCCAGTACATCAGCGGCAAGTGCTACGTCGAGCGTGGCCACACTTATGGGTACTACCTTCCCGACCGGCATTGCGAGTATTGCCGTGCATCCGACCCTTCGGTCTGTGCTCTATATCGTCTCAGACGGTACGAGCTCTGTCGGTGTGCGGGCGAGCTGGGGCGACGCGGAGCGGAAGAAAATCTTTACATCGCGCCTCAATAATTGGAAGATTCACTGGCTCGCGGACGGTCGGCTCATCCTAGCTCAATATGCGGCCGACAGTGTCGCCGGTCACGCGTACGAGATAAAAAATGGTGTGTTCATACCTGTTGTCGGCGACATGCCCGGGTTGATGATCTTGCCGCGTACACAGTCGTCCGCAATGCTCTATAGCACATCGCAGGGTGGCGCTGTCCGTCTTTTCGCGCAGGTGAGCCCCACCGCAACGCCGGTCGAATTGCCGATACGGACAATCGCCGAGAAATGCGTGTGGCTACCGGGTGCGGGGCTTGTCGCGTACTGCGCGGTTCCACGTGAGATCCCAACACGCACATACGTGAACGATCGCTTTCAGGGGGCTGCGCCCACATCTGATACATGGTGGAGGGTGGACGTGAGCGCCGGTACGGTAGAGCAACTGCCAACACCGAATGATCAGCCGCTCGATGTGTTCAGCCCACTCGTGAGCGATGGGGGAACGCATGTTGCGTTTCTGAATGCGCGTGACATGTCCATATGGGTGCTTCGCATTTCAGAGTAATATGAACCGTATGCGTATCGTACGAATTGCCACGCTCTGCGCCTGTGCGGCTCTAGTACTTTTTGCGTTTACCGCGAGCGCCCAACAGCAACCCGGGTTCGTCCCGCTCGCCGATGCAAAACAGTCCCCGATGCTCCAGAGCATCTACAGCTCTGGCGATCTCGCGGGTTATGTCAACACGATGTTCAAGGTTGCACTCTCGGTCGGTGCCATTCTCGCGGTGCTACGCATCGGGTATGCGGGGTACCTCTACATGGGCACCGACCTCTGGAGCACCAAGGGCAAGGCCAAGGAAATCCTCGGCAATGTCGTGCTCGGGTTACTCTTGCTCTTAAGTATCTATTTAATCCTGTATCAGATTAATCCAGATATCCTGCGGCTCGATATCCTTCGTAACATCCCAAAAGCGGGTCCTTAGGCATCTGCTGTATAGCGGATGACGACGCGACGCGAGCGGCCCTCGCCCTGGGATTCGGTTTTGACGTGCGGCGCACCCTGTAGCGTTGTGTGAATAATGAGACGCTCGTAGGCACTCATCGGCGTCAGCTCTACATCGTATTCGAAACTGCGCGCTCGTTCTGCCATCATGAGCGCTTTTGTCTGCAGATCTTTGATCTGCCGCGCACGGTAGTCGTTGATATCAATAAGGAAGTGCTCTCCGGGGCTTGCGGCAGAGGTGTCGACGACGCCGGTCGGTGCTGTATGATCCGCATCGACTACCGCGTGTGTACGCCCACCGAGACGCTTCTCTAGTATTTTTTTCACCAGGAGGTCTAGCGAGTATGCCGTGTCACCGTGCGCCCCGATTAGTGTACGCGCGTCATCTGTTTGCACGGAAAAAATTACTTGTCCGGCTATCTCATTCTGTTGGATCGAGGAGTAGGACGCGCCCATCGCATCAAGCAGTTCTTTGAGGATTATTTTGATCGTCTCGTGCATGCAGGGCACTATACGATATTTGGAGGCTCCGTGCGAATTCGCTTACTTTGCGGGCCCGTTGAACCTTCTCCCCGTTGCTAATTCCTGTAATATCATGAACGTGTTGCTTGTCACCCAGTAGAGAGGGGCGGCGGCGGCGATAAAGTACGCGAACACACCAATAATGAGAGGGAGCACATATCGTGCCTGTACGTCGAACGTGCGGGCCATATCGGAGGAGAACGATGCTTCTGTCGGGGTCGTTGTGCCGCGCGGACCCATCGAAAGGCGTGTGTATATGAATTGTGTAATCACCGCAAGAACCGCGAGTACAATGCTCGATTTTGCCATGTCTATAAGCCCAAGAAATTCCATATTGACCGTTACGGGCATCTGGATAAACGAGTAGAGAATGTCCATATTGACTTCGGGCAAACCTCCGGTCGCGAACACGAAGTAGAGACCCAAGAGAATGGGAAGTTGCACCAAAATGAGCAAGAAGCCCGCGAACGGACGCACATTACGATCGCGATACAGTGCAAAAATGGCGCGGCCCTGTTCCTGTGAGTTATCTTTGTGTTTCTTTTTTATTGCCTCAATGTCGGGCGCAAGCTCTTTCATCGCAAGCTGAGTTTGGACAGCGCGGCGCGAAAGAGGGAAGAGAATGATGCGCACGATGATGGTAACGATGATAACCGCGATCCCCACATCGTGTGTCGGTAGGATGTCAACGAAATAGACGAGACCGTTGTAGACCGGGTCGTAGATAAGTGTGTGAAAAAGCGATGAGATCATGGCGACAATTGTATAGCGTAACGCATATCACGTATAGCGGGTCGCACATCAGCGGATACGCGCGACGAGTTCGGCGATGTCTGCGGCGATGTCTTTATATGCCGCGCCAGCTGCGGTTCTCTTCGCAGAAAATACGAGGGCGCATGATACCGAGGGCGCATCGGCTGCCCTATAGGCGGCGCGACAGCGACGCTTGATTAAGTTGCGCACTGTTGCGCGGGTGGCAATCTTTTTTGACACCACGCAAGCGAATCGGGTACCACCGGAGGCATGTGGGGATATCGTGAGTATGAAGTGAGCGCCATTATAGCGGCGTCCGGGTCGTATTTTTCTAAAATCGGCGCTCGAGAGTCGCTGTATTCGTTTCATCAGCTATACCGAGAGACGCGCTCGGCCCTTGCGACGCCGACGTTGCAAGAGCTTGCGTCCATTCGGGGTCGCGACGCGCGACCGATAGCCGTGCGTACGCGCACGCTTCCGTTTTTTAGGCTGGTACGTTCGTTTCATGGGGCCACTATAACCTGGCTTTTGTGCTTCTCCAACTCCCTCCACCGAAGCGCACTTCTCCCCACCTTATCAACAGGTTGTGAACACGCGCGTCACATACGCGCAAGCTTACGCCCGCAAACATGGCACGTATAATGCTGAAGCTTGTGCGCATGACCATCTCTTGAATGTAATTTCTATGCAGACGACAATGTCGAACCGTGAATTGTGGCAAAATGCGCTTGTGCAGGTCGAGTTGGGAACATCCGAGGCGAGTTTTCGGACTTGGTTCCGGAACACCGATATCGCTGGTCGCGACGGTGGCGTCATTCAGGTCGCCGTACCATCCAAAATCGTGAAAGAGTGGCTTATGGAGAAACACCACAAGCTTATCTTGCGCTCGTTGCGAAGTCTCGACGATGCGATCCGCACTGTCGAGTACGTCGTGCATCGCTCCGCGCCCGTCGCTGAGCGCAAACCAGCCAAACAACCGGCTGAAAACGCTTCGTTCGACCTTCAGTCACTCTACATAGACAAGCGCGACAACCTGAACCCCCGCTATACTTTCGAAACGTTCGTTGTTGGACCGTTCAACCAGCTCGCGCACGCCGCCGCAAAGGCGGTCTTGGAACGTCCGGGGCTCGCATACAATCCGCTGTTCATCTACGGCTCGACGGGACACGGCAAGACACACCTCATCCAAGCGATCGGTAACTATTTCAAGAAAGGGCATGCCAACAAAAAGGTCCTCTACGTGACGAGTGAGCGGTTCGCGATTGATTACATCAACTCGGTCAGGAATGGAACCGCAAACAATTTCAAAGATCAATATCGCCAGTACGATGTGCTCATCATGGACGATGTGCAATTCATCGCGAACACGGAAAAGACGCAGGAAGAGCTCTTCCATCTCTTCAACGCACTTCGTGACAACAACAAACAGATTGTATTTTCATCCGACAAACACCCGGTGCTCCTCCCCGGTTTTGAGGACCGCTTAAAGGGGCGCTTCTCGGGTGGCATGATCGCTGAAATACCCGAACCCGACGTGGAGTCTCGTGTTGCCATTATTAAAGCCAAGATAGAGACCCACGGATTCTCGATCCCTGACGATATCATTCAATACATCGCGGAGAATGTACGTGGGAATATCCGCGAACTCGAGGGTGTGCTCAACATGATCGTGTGCAAATCTCAACTCAAGGGAAAGGCCATTTCGCTCGCTGATGTTCGTGCACTCATCAAACATAATGTGAAGCCGAATAAAGGCGTCTCGGTGGACGAAGTGGTGCGCCGAATCGCGCAATACTACGACATCGCGGAAAAAAGCATCTATGAGAAGACGCGGAAGAAAGAGGTGGTGAAGCCGCGACAGATTATTATGTATATTTTACGTGAGGAATTTTCGGTTTCGTATCCTTCGATAGGCGAGAAGCTCGGTGGTCGCGACCACACGACCGTCATCCACTCATGCGAGAAAATAAAAGAGGAACTGAAAAATAACCCGGCGCTCGAGCAGGAATTGGATCACGTCCGCGCGCTTATACACGCATAAGTATGTGGACAGCGTGTGTACATCACGGCGAACAGGGGTTGGGACAATACATGAGCATGACTGTGTGTAACTCAATTCCAGAGATATCCCCGTCTCATACTTTTTTTATACAGCAGTTTTCAACAGGTACGAAACGGCACTCCGGGCCCATATTTACGAGCCAAAATCGACATATACACATCATCCACACCCCTAATAGTAATAATAGTCTTTGTATAAAAAATATATGAAGATCAGCACAACAAAAGAAAAAATATTAAACGCTGTGCTGATTGTAGAACGTATTGTTGGAAAAAAAGAATCACTTCCAATACTTGCTTGTATTTTGATTGAAGTAGCAAAAGATTTAGTGTTCCGAGCGACGAACCTAGAGGCTGGTATTGAAGTTACTGTACCAGCCGATATATCCGAAAAAGGTTCTATCGCTGTACCAGCGACGATCCTCTCACAGACACTCCGCTCTGTTACTGGTGATAAAGTGACGCTCTCTACGGAAGATGGAAATCTACTACTCGAGTCGCGTGGCACAAAAACGTTGATAAAAGCGATACCGCACGAGGAATTCCCCGCGCTACCAGAAAGCAAAAAGGGCGGTATCGCGCTTAACCGCGACCGCCTGGTGCGCGGTGTACAGGCGGTCTCGTACGCCGCCTCGCCCTCGATGATTCGCCCGGACCTCGGTAGTATTTATATCTCGGTCAAAGATGGTTCTCTTGTCGCTGTTGCTACCGACTCATTCCGTCTTGCTGAAAAGACCGTTGGCGAAACAGGAAGCAAACAAACGAGTGAGTTATTAATACCGCTACGGCACGCACTGGAGCTCGTGCACGTCTTGGAGCGCATTGAAGATGATACCGTCACACTAAATACAGAAGACGCGCAGTTGGGACTCATTGGCGGCAGCACACGCTTCGTCTCGCGTGTAGTTGATGCCAACTTCCCCAACTACAAAGAAATTATTCCGAAAAAATTTACGACCGAGGCGACTCTTTTGAAGAACGACTTCGCGGAAATGCTAAAAAAGGCACGGGTGTTTTCCGGCAACGACCAACACGTCGGTCTACATGTGTACCCGAAGAAAAAAATATTCACCGCGACCGCGCGCAGTGCTGATGTGGGGGAGATGTCGGATTCGATTGATGCGGCGCTTTCCGGCGAAGATCTCGATATTAATTTTCACATCGGCTACCTTGCCGACTGCCTGCCGAGTGTTGGCTCCGATTCCATTGTGCTGGGCTTTGCTGGTGCAGGTAAACCGCTGGTCATCCGTGGCGTTTCGGACCAGTCATTCTTGTATCTTGTAATGCCACTCAATCGGTAGTGTTATTGAACCACGAGTGAGACCTGACTGATCTCCGTACCGCCGGCAGTTTGTGCTACGGCGCGTAGTGTCGAAATACCCCGGGCGTTGGGAACGAATGTTATGACATACGGCGGTTGGTTGGAGGTGCCGACCAGTGCATCGTTCAAGAAGTACGATATTTGGATAACATTCTGCGGGTACGGATAGTATGAGGACGCTTGTATGGTCACGCCGACAGGGAGTGTTGAGCCAGCGGCGGGGGAGAGTAGTGTAAATGCGGTCGTGCCACCCGGAGTTGTGCTTGTGCCGAAAATTTGTCCACCCGCCCATACCTGCACCGGGTATTCCCAATTAGCGTACTGTCCGTCGCGCGCTGGGTTACTTGGGCGTCCGGAACGCGGACTGTCTTTACTTATCCAGTGCAGTATTTCGTGGATGCCCTCTGCGGGGTTTGTATTCCACTCCCCGCGCAGAACGGGTGGGAGTGAGTCCTGCGACGGATCAGGTGCCACGGGAGCGAAATCCCCCGACTGGTATTTGTCAGTCGCATAATCCATAAGCTCGTGCCACATTGGCGCAATAATGAACGCCGCTATCCGTTTTTCCATCGGCTTGTTGTCGTTGTTGCCAGCCCACGCACCGATTGCAATGCCCGGGGTGTACCCCAATATCCACACATCTACGAAGTTGTCGGTCGTGCCCGTTTTGTCCGCAACATTCTTGCCGGGGAAATTAAGTGGGGAGTTCGCGCCGAATTCGGGCGTACGCGCTTCGTTGTCGGAAAGAATACTGTTTATCTGCCGCGCTATCTGCGGCTCCATGACACGCTCACCCTTGTTCTCGTAGTTTTCGAGCACGTTACCCCGCGCGTCCTCCACACGAAGGATGGCGGTCGGCGGATTTCTAACGCCGTCGTTGGCGAACACGCTGTACGCGCCGGTCAGTTCGACGAGCGTTACATCACCACCACCAAGCACGAGCGTTAGTCCGTATTCTGCGGCACTGCTTAGCGTTGTGATGCCCACTCGCGTGGCCATTTCGAGTGCCTTATTGATGCCGGTCAGATACAGCACTTTCACCGCGGGATTGTTGAGCGATTGTGCGAGTGCACTACGGAATGTTACTGGTCCCTTAAATTTACCATCGAAGCTATCGGGCGAATAACAGTCGCCAGTACTCGTGAGGTTTTGCGGTGCACAGTGTGCGGTGAATTGCGTTTTGAGATCGAAGATCATCGTGTCCGGTGTATAGCCGTTCTCAAATGCTGTCGCGTAGACGATCGGTTTGAACGACGACCCCGGCTGTTGGTGCGATGTGGTTACGTTTACCTTGCCATCGATCGTATCGTCGAAATAGCCACGCGAACCAACCATCGCCAGGATCTGTCCGGTACCCGGTTCGATAGCGACGATGCCCTCGTTCGATGCTCCGAAATTCCGCTCCATACCGGGCGCGTACTTTGACACCACGTCCTCAGCTTTTTTCTGGAGGTCGTAATCAAGCGTGGTAACCACACGCAAGCCGTCGCGCTGAACCTCGTCCACACCGTACTTATTCTCAAGGTATTCACGGACGTAAAAGACGAAATGCGGTGCTTTGATGCCCGCCTCTGCAGCGTCTTTGAACTGCACCGTTTCATTTACCGACTCGTTATATTCATCTTGCGTGATGAGTTCGTGTTCGAGCATGCGCGCAAGGACCAGGTTCTTACGGGAATCCAGGTCATCGCGGTGATTACCATACGGAGAATAATAGGTGGGTGCTTGCGGCAGAGCTGCGAGATACGCCGCCTGCGCGAGGTCCGCGTCCTTGGCTGAGACACCGAAGAAATATTGACTCGCTTCCTCAACGCCATAGATGGTGCCGCCGTATGGATTCTCGTTCAAATAGGTCGTGAGTATGTCGTCTTTCGAAACGATGCGCTCGAGCCGGATCGCGAGGATGATCTCTTGCAGTTTGCGTGTCACGGTCTTGCGTTGGGTTAGAAGTGCGTTTTTCACCACCTGCTGCGTGATTGTTGAGCCACCCTGGCCGCCCAGCGGGTTTCCGTTTTTGAGATTAGTCCATATGGCTCGTGCAAAAGCCAGGGGTCGGAAGCCGTTGTGTTCGTAAAATGAGGCGTCCTCTATCGCAATGGTCGCCCGCTGGATATACGGGCTGATGTCCTCTAGGGGCACGGTGGTGCGCCGCACGGAGCCGAACACGTCGTAGAGCACGATTTTGTCGGTGCGGTCGTATATTTTGGTCGATTCAGCGACTTGCCGGTTCTCAAAATTAGTTATCGAGGGGATTGGCATGACCGCCGCCCAGGTGATCACACCGCCAAAGCCAAACAGACCGAGTGCTATCAATCCCATGAACGAGAGCCGCAGCCACTCCGGCAGCATTGCGACAAGGCGCCGGGTACGACGGATTGGATGCCGGAGGAATTTCATTGTGGCGTCATTGTAACTTTTTTAACGGTTGAAGCGAAGCACGATACGTTGCTAAATGTGTGACTCCGATCGCAATTGCATCGTATTCGTCATCTAGACGTATCATTTTGTCTATTTTTACAAGAGCATGGATCATGCTCGCGATGGCGCGCTTGTCGGCGCTCCCATAGCCGGCGGTCGCGCTCTTCACCTCATTTGGTGAATATTCAAAGACTTGTATCGTAGCGGCACCCGCCATGCTAAGCAGTGCGCCACGTACCTCGGCGACCCTCATTGCGGTCTTTTGATTTGTGCTGAAATACAATTTCTCGAGTGCGACATGATGGGGTTTGTGTGCCCGCAATACCCGTGTGCACTCCTGCACGACGGTATTCAACCGGTCAGGAAAATCGCTCTTCGCATCCGTCTCGATGCAGTCTGAATAAATAAGTACGTCTTTGACACCACTTCGTTCAAGCACGGCGACGCCACATCGGCCGTATCCCGGATCAATCGCGAGTACCCTCATAGACAAATGATACCGTAAAAAAGATACGGGCCGGCCCTGGGTAGGGCCGGCCTCGCGTTTCCCATCTCAGCGCGGGAAGATCGGTCGCGGTGCGTTCATGCTTTTTGCCGCGAACACGATGATCTGCTTGAAGTCTCGCACCTGTGGCAACCGGTGCTTGTTCAGCAGCGGGACGATACGAGTGATCGATTCCGAGAGATTACTCATGGCTCGCTCGAAAGCGCGCACCCGCAAAGTCAACGTGTTGTGCCGTCGGTCGATCTCCTTCAGTCTGACGATGGCCCTTTCGGCCCCGGCAAGCTGCTGGAAATACACCGCATTGACCTCATCATCCGTTTTTAGGTCGCCGCTTCGCGGCGGCTTCGTCATACCGGCAACGAGGCGAGCAACGTTTGCCCCGAAAAGCCTGTCAATCCGCTCGACTGGCCACAAGTCACGAAATGTTTCGACCATATCGTGCAAAAGTAGCGCTATGATCTCGTCGGCATCATTCCCGCCGTCGGCGATCATATATATGAGCGTACAGCTAATCGGATGCTCCGACTCGGGTTCGCCGGTATCGCGCCACCGATGCCGCGTGGCGTGCTTCAGGTACCTGAAGGCGCTTTCGATACGCTTGTAGTTCTCGCTGCCCCGTGCGTGCAGGTCTGCGACGGTGTCAAAGAAGAATTTCTTACTCCGTGCGCGGATAAGAAATGCATACTTCGGACGCAACGGCGGCGGCAAAAACATGAGCTCAAACAATTTCTGAGCGCTTGGCGTACGATGTTTCCGGGCGTGGTCGCTGCCCGGCCGAATATGGCGAGGCATGTGACACTCCCGTGTTTACATATAGACTGCCGCGACCATATCATCTGGTCGTGTCACTGGCAACAAATCACGAAGTATGAAAACTACGTGGCGTTGGTGTATACGTCCTCCACGTCATCATGTGCGTCGATTTCCTCCATGATTTTCATCAACGCCGCATCGTCGGACTCGGACAGTGGGACTGTATTTTTCGGTTCGTACCCTTCGGCCGTCTTCTCAAACGCCCATGTGGCGCTTCCAGGTGCGGCAAGCGCGAGACCATTTTTGCTCAGCAAGTGTTTTATTTCCTGTGCGGTGCGATTTCGGCTGTCGGTCACTGTTTGAATTAGTATTGCCGCACCGCCGGGACCATATGTTTCGTACAAAATTGAATCGAGGTCGGCCGCATCGGCGGAGGTGCCCTTCGTAACCGCGCGGTCTATCGTGTCTTTGGGCATATTGTTCTTCCTGGCCTGTTCGATGACGGAGCGAAGTCCGGGTGAACTCACGTCACCTTTTGCTTTTTTACTTTCAATCGCAATGCGTTTACCGAGTTTGCCCCACAAATTGCTCTTTGCGGCATCGGCCGCGCCCTTTTGCCGTTTTATCTGCGTCCACTTGTTGTGTCCACTCATATGCGAAATATACGCGCTCTCATCTCTCATTCCAAATGGCAGTGTTTACGAAACTGTGCTCTAATGCTGGCAGAACAATGGGCACTGACTGGAGGCCCCCATGCGTGCCACCTTACTTTCGCTCGCGCTCCTCGTGCCGATGCTGGGCTCACCCTCTGCCGACTCGCTGTTCGCAGCGGTCGGCGCTGAGACGAAATCCCCGGTCGGGTGGATCGACTTCTGCGGTCGTCACACTCACGAATGTTTCGTCCGGCCGACAAGGCCGCGCGATGTCGTACTCACTGCTGCCGCGTGGCAACAGCTGGTCGAAATCAACCGCCGCGTTAACGCGGCTATCAAGCCACTCACAGATCTCGAACACTGGGGCGAGGTCGAGAAGTGGTCGTACCCGGACGACGGCTACGGCGATTGCGAGGATTACGTGCTGCTGAAGCGGCAGCACCTCATCACGATTGGGTGGCCGCGCGAGGCGCTTCTGATCACGGTTGTGCGCGACAAACGGGGAGACGGCCATGCCGTGCTCACTGTGCGCACCAGCAAGGGCGAGTTCGTCCTCGACAACCAGGAAGAAAAGGTCCTGCTGTGGACCGAGACTGGTTACCGCTTCGTCAAACGGCAATCGCAAGCTGACCCGAATGTGTGGGTCTTGCTTGGACCGAGCGCGCCGCAGACGACAACTTCGCGCTAGCAGCGACGCAAGAAAACCTCCACCCGAAGTTCGGGTGGAGGTTCATCGTTTGTCATTTTATGCCGTATTTATTAGCTTATTCTGCTACACACATGTTTGTCCACATAGATATACACATCACTATACACAGGTCCTTGCACAGGTATTCCACCGAATTAGGTTTTTTCGTAAAAAATGCTCACCAGTTCCCACTTTTATAGTTATCCGCACTGATGCGCCTTACCGTGCGTCGGTCGGTTCCTCGGGTCCCGCAGTAATGCGTCTTCACGAGGAGTCAGTTCCCAGGGTCTTAATCCGCCTCTGGCGGAGGACGCTGCGGGAACCGTCGGTCAGAGCAGGGGCTGAGTGAAGTAGGGATGCCATGCGCATGCCGCGCGTGGGAGGCGCAAGCCTCTCCGTGTGACAGGCCAAAAGTCCCTGGTCCTCGAGAGGAGATCGTATCGATTCGGAAGGATCCGTTCAGTGACTCGAAATGGCCGAAACCAAAACATCCCCCAGCAATGGGAGATGTTTTGTTACCGTGCGCGTGTAGGGCTATTGTACAGACCATATTGGTGGGATTCGTAGATTATCCCCACAGGCACTTCGTAGAGCGCGCTCAAGTACAGTCACTTGCATGAGGATGTATTATTGATATGTTTCTAATCGACGTCATCATGAGCTCACTCAACGTTCGCCAGATTATATAACCATGATTCAAAGCGAGAGAAGAAAATTCAGAGAACTTTTTGATGAATCAAAAGACGGTTCACTCACTCCCAAAACTCCACTCGAAATCAATGGGGTGGTGTTTTCTCAGGGAGTGACCTTCCAAAAGGGGGTTGCGTATGGGGGAATAGACTTCCACCTCTATAAATATCGAGACATCGCCGTCCAAGCTGACGATATGAGCGAAGGTCCTGTCAAGATTCTCGGTTTTTACCAAGATTAATATGGCGGCGAAATCCGCGAGTAACAGCGCTGACTCAGAGTCACGAATTCTGAGTCTCGAGCAAGCTCAGTCGCAAACCTCAAAAGATGTCTCAGAGAGGCTCGTTAAGATAGAGGGTCTCGTAGAGCGACAGGAAGGACGAAATCAGAGCCTTCTTTATGCTGTGGTTTTCGCGCTTGTTTTCATTGTCATTACGGTGGCGGTTGAGGTAATGCTCTCAAATCGCAGCGACACAGGTTATATGCAGGGGTTTTACGAACGAATTCAGGATCAACAAAATGTTTCTGACGACTTGGAAAAACAAATTCTTGATGTACGACATCAATTCGATCTGCTCAGAGCCAGGAACAGTTATTTGAAATAGTGATAACATTACAAATCTAGGACTCAATATATGGCAACTTTTACAATTCGCATCGAACTAGTAGGGGCCAACGCTACAGCATATGAAAACTTGCAGAGGCAAATGGAGAGCAAGGGTTTCAGCAGTGTTATTCGCTCGAATGATGGCACAGAGTATGTTCTGCCCCAAGAGGAATTCAACTTTGCGGGGTCAATTCCGAGAACTGAAGTCTTGGAGTTAGCAAAGCAAGCAACGGCGACAGTCGGAACCCCGGCACGTTTACTGGTGACTGAATCAGCTGGAAGAACGTGGCACAATCTAAGTAAGTAATCGGATTAAGAAATAAGTTTCTTCTGTTCCGGCAGCACATCCGCACCGATGTGGGCGAAGCCTTTCTTGGTCACCGTTCTGCCGCGTGGTGTGCGCTCGATGAGGCCGGTCTGCATCAAATACGGCTCGTTTACTTCTTCTATCGTCGCCTCTTCTTCGGAAAGTGCGGCCGCAATAGTCTTGAGTCCCACCGGACCACCGCCAAACTTTTCGATAATTACGTTCAGTATGTCACGGTCTATCTGATTGAGGCCCATCTCGTCTATTTCGAGCATTGCGAGCGCTCGTTTCACCGTTTTTGTATCAAGTTTCTGCTCGCTCACTTCCGAATAATCGCGCGCGCGTTTCAAAAGGTAGTTCGCCGTGCGTGGAGTGGCGCGCGAGCGGCGCGAGATTTCCATGAGCGAATCTTTATCGATTTCAATCTTCAATATTTTCGCCGAGCGGCGTAGGATTTCTGCTATCTCAGCGTCGCTGTAGTATTGCAAGCGGAATGTGCCGCCGGAAAATCGCGAGCGAAGCGGTGCAGAGAGCATTGAGATGCGCGTGGTGGCCGCAATGAGTGTAAACGGCGGCAACTCGAGCTGCACCGTGCGCGCGGCGGGGCCTTTGCCGATTACAATATCCAAGACACCCGCTTCCATCGCGGGGTAAAGCACTTCTTCTATTGTGCGATTGAGGCGATGTATCTCGTCTATAAATAGTACGTCGCCGGGTGCAAGATTGGTCAGTATTGAGGCAAGGTCGCCGACGCGCTCGATCGCCGGCCCACTCGTGGTGCGCAAATTTGCACCAATCTCTTTGGCCATCAGGTGCGCGAGCGTCGTTTTACCCAGGCCCGGTGGGCCATAGAGAAGCACATGTTCTGGCTGGTGATTGCGCCCTTTGGCGGCGGTGAGGAGTATCCGGAGGTTCTCTTTGATACCGGGTTGGCCTACGTAATCCGCCCAATCAGAGGGACGGAGCGCTTGGTCGAGCGAACGAGGGGATTTTTCAATTTCTTGGATATCGTTGGTCATAATTCGGCTCGCTGGCCGTGCAGGCACGGGCAGAGAGGCGATGTAGTGGCTACAGAGGGGATTATAGCGCGCTCGTAGGGTGGCTTGACAAAGCCTTTATTTATCACGAAATCGTTTCCAGCATCACCTCATCATTTAGGTCCACCACACGGCCAAGCTCGTCGAGCGAGGTGACGCCTTGCAATACTTTCACGGCGCCGTCTTGTGCCATACGGCGTATCTGCTGGTGCTTGGCTGCGTGCCAAATGTCGCGCTCGCTCGATGAGTGGCGTACGCACTCTTCTATTTCTTTATCCATCAACACCACCTCGACGACTGCGACACGGCCCTTGTATCCGACATCACCACATTTCGGGCACCCCTTTGCGACCCACGTGGTTTCGCGATTTTTGGGAAGTTCGTCGGCATGCGGAATATTTTTCAAAAGGAGGTCCATCGTCTTTTTTGCATCTCCAACCAGTGGCGTTGCGACTCGGCACGCTTCGCACAATCGGCGCACGAGTCGCTGTGCAATTGCGGTCGTTACTGCCGCGCCCAAAATGTCCGGCGTTACGCCCATGTCTATGAGGCGGGGAAATGTGCCGGCGGCATCGTTGGTGTGTAGTGTGGAAAACACCAGGTGACCGGTGAGTGACGCTTGCACCGCAGTCGCCGCCACCTCATCGTTTCGGATCTCGCCGACCATGATCACATCCGGGTCCTGGCGCAACACACTGCGCAGACCTTGCGCGAACGAATAATCTTTTGATACTTGTGTTTGCACGATACCGGGGAGATGGTATTCGATCGGATCTTCAATTGTGATTATTTTGATGCCGGGGCTGTGCACGGCGCGCAAGAACGCATACAGGGTCGTCGTTTTACCACTCCCGGTCGGTCCGGTGTTCAATATCATGCCATTGGGCTTGGCGATTTCCTGATTGAATATCTGCATCAGGTATTTATCGAAACCGAGTTTTTCCATGGGGAGCGCGATAGTCGAAGGGTCGAGGATGCGCATCACGATAGTTTCAGCGTACGCGCCCGGCAGCACGGATGCGCGTATTTCTATCTCTTTGCCGCCTACTTGTATCGAAAACCGGCCGTCCTGTGCCGCGTTCTTAATGTTGAGCTTGAGGCCCGAAAGTAATTTCAAGCGGCTCGAGATAAGCGCGTACGTCGGCGCGTCGAACATCAATACCTCCACCAGTACTCCGTCGAGGCGGTATCGCATTCGTACGCCGGTATCCTCTGGCTCGAGGTGCACATCGGATGCACCCAGGCTCATGGCACCCGCCATAATAATTTCTAAAACGCGCGAGATGCGGTGCGTGTCTTTGCTCGCCGCGTGCGAGAGGATTTCGGCCTTCACGTCCGCCAGCGATTTCAGCTGGTCGAGCATCTGCTGGATCGTCTCGTTCGAGAGTGTCAATATGCCGGCCTCCGTTTCGGTTGCGTACGAAAGGTCGTGATATCGGTCCCACGCATGCTCGAGCGAAGCGGACGAGACGATGAATCGGCGGACCTGGTATCCCAAGTGTTCGAGCGTCTGCACGACCTTGACCGCGTCGGGCCGCTCGGGGCTACGCATCCCGACGAAGACAAGCTTGTTGTTCTTATTGAAGGCGGCGACCTCTGCGGCGCGCGCATCTGCTTCAGGTATAAGTCGCAAAGCGTCCGTTTCGATGGATCGGGACGAGAGGTCCACATAATCAACCCCATATTTTGCGGAAAGCATCTCTGCAAGCTGTTCTTCCTCGCGGGCTCGCAGGTCGTGCAGACGCTCTTCCTGTTTGCGTTCGTTGAACTGGGTCATTCACCACATTCTACCGCACCGCAGTGTACAATCTCGTTCATGCACACAGAGGGTCCTGAACAGTTAGAACGTGCAGCCGGTGAATTCGCCCGCACGCTTACACCACACACAGAACATGCGACTGTTGTTACGCTCTCGGGCGAACTAGGAGCGGGCAAAACAGCGTTCGCGCAGGGTATAGCACGGGCGCTCGGTGTCGCGGAAACGGTTGCAAGCCCGACATTTGTTATTGAAAAAGTCTATGCTCTGAAAGATCAGAGGTTCGACAGGCTCATACACATAGATGCGTATAGGTTGAAGGAGGCTCACGAACTCGAAGTGCTGTGGTGGCACGAGCTCATCACGGACCCGAAGAATCTTATCGTGCTCGAGTGGCCCGAACGCGTCATTACGCTCATGCCCACGTGGGCAATCCGCATTCACTTAGACATCGCAGGCGATGGGCGTATCATCACAATACATGGTGGGAAAGAAGAAAACAGAAACGAGCGGCGATAAAAAACGCTCGCGGCCCTCGGCCGTAGCCTCGCCCGTTGCCGATCTACGGCCGAGGGACCGGCAACGGGCGAGGCTCGTCCTGCTCGACACGCACGCGATACTGCATCGCGCATACCACGCACTGCCGGATTTTTCGTCGAGCAAGGGCGAGCCGACGGGTGCTCTGTATGGGCTCATTTTGATGCTCTTGAAGATCAATGAAACGCTCAAGCCAGATTATTTGATAGCAACGCGCGATTTGCCGGGTAAAACCGTTCGGCACGAGGTGTTCGAAGCATACAAGGCGA
>Ga0209542_10007523_pt1 | contig 20673 bp, 17 predicted proteins | sample RifCSPhighO2_01_FD_184028 | JGI IMG/M metagenome (GOLD analysis project Ga0209542, IMG submission 184028) | Soil microbial communities from Rifle, Colorado - Rifle CSP2_plank highO2_0.1 (SPAdes) (version 2) | ecosystem: Environmental > Terrestrial > Deep subsurface > Rock core/Sediment ...
TACAAGACAGGCGCTCTACCGCTGAGCTACTGAGGCATTCACCACTAAAGATAGTGTTTGCTAAAAAATAAAAGCCCCTCTTGGGCGAGTGCTATTCTTCCAAGCGCCTTGTGCGAACGAACAAAACGCCGAGCATGACTATCCCGAGCATTGCCGCGAACCACAGCGCTTCGGCGGGCCAAGACGGGAGGAGCAAGCTTTGCTTGCGGCGTTGGAACGAACTGTCATCTTGCGGAGAGAGGGCGAACGGGTTTACTGCCGGAACTCCGCGCGTTCCTTCGGGCGTTCCCACGAAGCTCATTCCCTGCGTCGCGAATCTCGGGTCCATGGGCAAATCCTGCCCGTTATAAACGGTAATAGAGCCGGTCGAGGGGTTGAAAGTGAAAATTCCGCCCGGCCCTTTAGCAGCCTCGAGCGTGCCCGATTCTTTCAAGCCGCCGCCGTTGATGTTGATTATAGGCTGGCCTTGCGCGTTCAAGCCCGTGCCGAACGCCACGCTTCCCTTGTCGGTCGGAAACACGACGTTTCCGTTCGCGTCTGTTGTCGGGGCGCCGGTTATCTTCAGCGTTTCAGTCGCGCCGGTCTTCTTGTCAGTAATGGTGAGAGTGCCGTCGGGATTGAATTTGTAAATCTTGTCGGGAGTTTCAATAATCTGCACTCCGCCCGCCCCGCCTTTCGATCCGTTCGCGTCTGTTGTCGGGGCGCCGGTTATCTTCAGCGTTTCAGTCGCGCCGGTCTTCTTGTCCGTAATGGTGAGAGTTCCGTCGGGATTGAATTTGTAAATCTTGTCGGGAGTTTCAATAATCTGCACTCCGCCCGCCCCGCCTTTCGAGTCTTTCTGGATTTGCGCCAGCGCATCGCGCAACTGCTTTACCACGTCTTCGAAGCCGGTTTTCCCTCGCAAGTCGAGGTTTATCACGGGAATGATTTTTCCGTTGGAATTCACGCTTGAGGCTTTAGCCACTACGTCGGAAATCGTCTGGGCTTTGCCGTCGCCCAAAACGTAGATGAAAACGAAAAGCCTTTTCACGACCGGGTCGTACTCGATTTTCCCTTTCTCGCCGATTATGGTCTTGAGAGTCCCGATTTTTTCAGTTCCGAAATCGCGGGGCGAGTACATCGTGACTTCGCCGTTGCCCAAAATGTCAAGGCTTACGCCTGCGGAAGCCGAACCCAGCCCCACGGATCGCGCCGCTTCCTCAAGCGAAGGCGCGCGGGTCGCTACGCCCGCTTCCCCGAACGAAGTCCGCGTGAACATTATGGAATCGCCCGTGAACGACGTCGTTCCCAGCGTAGTGTCCACGCTCGTTATGCGCCCGATAACTTTCTCCAGATTGCTTCCGTCGAAGTCCACGAGCGTCTTCAATTGCTTTTCGAGGCACCCGCCTGCGCCGCAGCTTCTTCCCACGAGCGCCGAGCTTCCGGACGCGCTTATTGAAATGAACGGCTGGTCACCGCAATCCAAAACGGTGGTGATGATTTTGTTGGGGACTATCATGCGCGCCAGCTCTTGCGAGCGGAGTATGCTTGCCGCGCGCAATTTCCAGTAGAAGTCGTTAAAGTCGAACGCAACGCTGCCGTCCTTGTTGAATTTCTTCAAGCCGTTTTTGGTTATCGAAAGCGCGCCGCCGTCAGACGTGGGAAGCGTTTCTTCCAGGTTGCAGCCCGTGCCGTTGAGCGTGTCGAAAACGCCTCCGGGCACCATCCATGCGGACTTTTCTATGTGCACTGCCACGATTTCGTCAGGCTGGACGAAGCCCTGCTGGTCTTGCATCTGGGTTTTGAGGTTGAGTATCTCGGTGTATTTGGCAAGCTCGTTTTTCACTTTGTCCCCGCCGCCTCCGAAAGTATTCGCAAAGCCTTGCGTAACGTCTTGGACTGCGTTCGTAGCTTTTTCGCTGGCGGTTTGGTTGGTGCGCTGCGTGGCTTCCGGAAGCCGTTGGTAAGCGAGAATCTTGTATTGCGAGTCTTTGCAGTTCGCAACGTACGTTTGCACTTCGTTGCCCAAAACCCATTGGGCAATCAAGAACGGGTTTGCCCAAGCTTGGATGTCTGAAACGACCCTTCCGGCGAATGAAAATTGCCGCCAGTAGTTGGTAAAGCCGCTTAGCCCAGGCACTGCGGCGGCCGTTAGTGCCGTAAGCGCGTAATCGGCTGCAATCCAGCTGCGGTACCAGTTTTTCAACCGCTCCAATTCCTTCGCATCGCACTCCGCGCCCTTGCCGTTGTTGGGGTCTATAGTCCAGACTTCTTCAGCCGCGAGCAAAGCGCCTGCAATGCCAAGCGACTGCCCCACTTCAGGAACCAAGCGCCTGAAAATTAGGAACGGGGTTGCAAGCGTGAGCAGGTAGCTGACTGCCGAACCGCCGGTCTTGCGGTTGATTACTGCATCGGGAATAATTTGGTTCGTCACCATCGGAAGGCTTGCGTACTTCTCGTCTGGCTTGCGCAAGACGTCTTCGAAATTAACGCTGAAAGAACTTCCTTTCCAACGCGTCGTCAAAGACCACTGGTCACCGCTGGAAATCGTGGTCGTCGATTCCCTGCTGTCGTCGGTGCCCGCGGGATAATTGGCCAAATAAACCCTTCCGACCTTGAACGCTTTAGTGGGCGTGGTGCCCGTGTATTCGGAAAGGATTTCTTGCACGGCGCCGATGCCGAGCAGGTTTGTCGCGCCCCGGAATTTTTCTGCGACGTTCCGGTCAGCGAAAACCTTCAAATATTTGTCTTGGTTGAAGCCTGACGCTGCAAAAAAGTTTCGGTCGGCAATGTCGTAAGCAAGGCGTGCGGGCCCCATCCACGCTGCGCCCATCATCAAATTGTAGCTTACGCGGGGAACGGCGGATTTTTTGATTTGGTCCCAAACCCTCATTTTTTTCGCCGTTTCCTGCACTTCGAATTCCAACCCTTGGTGGGTTCTTTCCGCTTCCAAACCTTGCGCTTGAATTACGTCATCGGGAGCCCTTTGTCCAGGCATGCCGATGGGTTCAGCATACCTCGTACCTCCGGCAGTGTCGTAAATCACCACATTGTCTTGCGTTACCCCGCCGGTGGTCCGGCTTTCCACGCGGATTATGCGCTCTTCGTTGTTCGCATTTTTGAACAGCAGTCCTTCTCCGGCTCCGGGAACGGTGCGCTTCTCGATTCTTCCCTCAAGCCGGTCGAGCAGGAAGTTTTGCATTCGGGCGTCTCCCCTCGCACCTGGAGACTGGAGAACGCCCTCGCGCAGCTCTGATTTCAGTTTCTGAATTTTCTCGAGGTTTTGCTTTGCGCTCGTAGCCGCAATCCCCAAGCCAAGCGAAACGTACAAATCGACTTTCGCCCACTTTCCGGTGAACGCAGTCCAATCTTCGTAAAACGACGGAATCAAAATATTAGCTCCGCCGTTGAGCGAAAGGAAAGAAATAAGCGATTTTCCGACGAACCACTGGTTGCTCCGCGGGTCTATCAACTCCTCGTCAGGCTGTCCGCTGGGAGGGTAGATATACTGCCCGGAGAGAGTTTGGTTGCCGGGAATTCCGTAAGTCAAGTCCGACCCCAGAATGCCCATGTAAGAAACCCTTCCTTTGATCGTGCCTTGCAGCAGGCAAGAGTCTGGCTTGAGTGCCGTGACAGCAGCAATTTGGTTGTAAGTTATTTCCCTTTGTTTCCCGTCGCTGCCCACGGGCCCGGGAAGAATGACTTTCAAGTCGGAGTAAGGCTGGGTAGGGCCTTGCGGCAATTGCGGGGTTGTGGCTTGCGTGTTAGCGCCAGGAATAAGCTTATTGATGTAATCGTCCAGCCTTTGCGACGCGGTGCCGCCGCGGTTTTCCCTGCGCATTATTTCCTGCGCTTGCGCTAGCGTGACCGCAGTGTTTTGCAAAACTTCGTCTGCATTGTCTTTCTCTGCGTCGTAACCCTGGACGTATTTCAAAAGCTTGTCTTTGGGAATTCCGAACACTTGGAGCGACGAAAGCGTGATTTGCTGGTCGAAAACGGTCAAGGCAGGGGCGGGGTTGAGCGAAGCGTTGGGCGACAGGGGGTCAAGCACTTTCGCGCCCTGCTGGTTCAACGCCGCCTCGAGAGGAACGTCGGTCAACTGCTGGATTGGCGCGGTCGCGGTATTGTCCCAAAGCGTCTGCCTTTCCGCGTCGGAAATCACGCTCACGATGCAACTTTCGCCCGACTTTATTTCAGCAGGATAAGGAATGGTCGAAGTCGGCGGCACAGGAGTAGGGGTCGGAGTGGGAGTGGCGTCAGCAGCGAAGGCGAAGGGGGAGAATAGCTCTGCCACGAAAACGAATATCGTGAATAGGGAGAATGTCTTGAGCGCGATGCTTTTCTCCTGCATGATTACAATAAATGCCCTCGCGCTTTTAAAAACACCTTTCGCCGGCAAAAGGGCGGGAGAGCAAACGCTTTTTTTATACTCTTGAGTAAGGTTCTCATGGTCTCGCTTGCCGCAATCGCTTACTACGCATTCCTCTTCGTCGGGGGGATAGGCTTCGGCTATTTCACAATGCGCTTGACCAACCCCGACTCGCGCCTCATGCCGCCGACGCAAAAGCTCGGCGCTTCCGCATTGTACGGCTTCGCGCTCTTTTCAATCGCATTTGCAGTGGATTACTTTATTTCGGGCGAAGCGAGGTTTTTCGAGGCCGCTGGCTTTCTTCCGGTCACGCTTTTCTTCACGGTTTTGCTGGTTGTTTTCTTTTTCAAGATGATAAACGCGCTTTCAAAACCACAGTATTTAGTGGTGGGCATTCCTGCAGTCAAAACCCCGCCGGCGCAAATGGATTTCGACAAGAGCCTCGCCTTAATGCCCAAAGCGCAAGCCGTGCAGAAACCCGAGGAAAGGCCGAAAATGCGCGATGTGTCTTTCCGGGAAATAATGCTGCCTGCACCTAAACAGGCTGCACAATCCGTTGCTAAACCCGTTTTGCAACAACCGTCGTTAACGCCGCCTGTTTCAAAACTTCCGCAAGCGCAGGAAAAACAACTGCCGCAAGCCAAAATTGAAATTTCCAAAACCGCAGCAGCCGCGCCCGCAATTCCTCCTTCCGCGCCGCTCGCGCCAACTGGAGAAAGCGGTTTGCTCCCGCCATCGCCACCTAGCAAAAGCGGTTTGCTCCCGCCATCGCCACCTAGCAAAAGCGGTTTGCTCCCGCCATCGCCACCTAGCGCTAGCGGGCAGCTAACGCCTTCGCCAACAATGCAAAAACAGAAAGACCAGTCCCTGTCGCAAATTGATTTGCAGTTCGAGCCGCGCGCGAGAACGCCGGAAAAGCGCGCTGGCGGAGCGAAAGAGTTTTTCGAAGGAATCCGCACTGCACTGGGCGTTCAGAAGAAAAACGAAGGGCAGGAAGCGCACATTCCCATCAGGGAGGCGGTCAAGCCGCCGGTACAGCAAAAGAAGGAAGGCGCAACCGCGCCTTTGGTCAGGGAAGACATTCCGGTCAGGGAGAGCGAACTCAAGAAAATCAAGGAAGTCGAGCTCGAGCAAATAGCGAGCGACATCAGCGGAGAGGAAAAAACCGGCGAAGAGACGCCCGTCCCCCACCGCAGGTATATGGAAAAGCAGGCCGCAAGCGCGGAAACGGAAACAGAAAAACGAAAGGAACGCGAAGCTTCGCCGGAAGAAGAATTCGAAACCATGGTCCAGGAAGTTTACAACCAACTGCAGTTGAGCAAGACGCGCGTGCAAGTCAGCGACAACCTCAAACTCTCGCCTCCGCCCGCTGAAGCAGGAGTGCAGGAAAGGGCTTTTGGGCAAACTGCGCAGCCTGCAGTTGCAACGGCCCCCGGTGTTCCGTCAAGCTTGTTTTCATCCCCATTGCAGGCGCCAGCCCAGTCTAGCGCCCAGCCGTCATCCATCTTCGAACAATTGAACGCGATTTCAAGCTCTACGCCCCAACAGCCGAAAACCGAGGGCGACGTGAAGTTCGTGAAAGTGCCTGCGAACGGCGCGGGCTGCCCGCGTTGCCACGCGAGCAACTCGCGGATAGTGTTTTGCCCGTATTGCGGGAGCGGCATGTGCGCGAATTGCACTCCGCTCATTGCGCCGAAGGAAGACGGGTTCGACTATTCCTGCCCCAAGTGCGGGGAAAACGTTTTCGTCAAAAGGCAGGCGCAATAGGAGTTCAGGCTATATCTTCTCTCGACTGCCAAATGCAGATGCGAGTCTTGTATTTGATGAATTTGGATTGCAGCGACCCGCTGCTCGTGTCGGAATACAGCACTTGGAAGGGCGACGAGATGGCGAGAATCTGCAGCCCATTCCTGACCGCGGAAAAACAGCCCGGCGCTTCAGCGCCGTCGCCGTTCAGTTTTTTTTCGCTTTTCCCGCCAGCGAGAGTTTCCACTCCCACCACCGACTTGTCTTTGGAATTGGTTATTTCCGGGCCTTCGTAATGCACGAGCGCTCCTGCAGTCCCGCCTGCAATCGTTCCAGCATCCTGCGACAACATCGCTTCGAAATAATATTTGTAGCCGGAGAAGGCAAAAGGCTTCATCAATTCCTTCATCGCGCAGCGCACTGCCGTGCGCCCCGGCACTTGCGCGTTTCCGAACTGGTCGTCCAACGTTGGCTTTTCCCCTACTTCAGGGTCGGAATCCGCCAAATCGCGTTTCATCAAATCCGTAACCCTCAGCGTGCCAGGGTATTTCGCAAGCTGCCCGCAGCCGTAATCCGGACTGCCCAAATCATAGTAATTGTTTGTTTCGAAACCACTTGCGGCCAAAGCTTTCTTGTAAACGTCGATGTCGTCGCTTTTCACTTCCGACAGCGTGGACGAGTCGACGTAATACAGCGCTTTCGAAACGCTCTGCATGTAATTCAGGACGTACGCGCTTCTCAAAACCTGGTCTTGGTCTTCGCCCCACGTGCCGATGAAGCTGAAAATCAGGAGTGAAGCGAATATGGAAATGAAAAGCAGGATTAGCGCGTCGGTAATCGCCGCCTGCCCCCTAAATTTTTTTCCGGGAGAAATCATTTCCAAGCCACCACGTTAACCACGCCCAGCCCGTTCGTGAAACTGTCCGCCTCGGGGCACGGGACTGCCACGGGAAAACTCATTACCACGCTGTCTTTAGGCTGTTCGAAAATCCCGTCCGAAGGAACGCCCGCGTCGTTGGAGCACGAAACCCACGTTTCGCCAGCCCGCGTTGAAGCGCCTATGTAGAACGGGCTGGTTTTTTCGGTTTCCGGCGAGTAAGGATTCAGCTCGCTGGCAGTGCTTTTGAAGTCGATTGGAATCCCGTCGCAAAAACGCTTTAGCGTAATCAAGTATTTCACGGAAAGCGATGACGCGCGGGGTCCGACTTTTTCTTTGCACGTCTTGCCGAGCGTTTGCGCGTCGGTAAAGCCCGTTTCGGTAACCAAGTAAGAGAGTGAAACCGCGCCCTCGCGGATTTCAAGCTGCCTTGCCTTTTCCGAAATCAGCTGGTTGGCGTAAATGATCGTTCCGGTGAAAATCAAGACTGCGAACACTATGGGGAAAATGCTGGGAATGTCGTCCCCCAGCGGGCCTATGTAACCCTTCAGTTTTTTCATTCGCTCGCCTTTTCCTACCTGAAGCCGCAGTTCGTTTCAACCGGATTGCCCGGATCAGAATTCAAATTCAAGCACGAATCCGGGTTTACGCCCGTGTCCGGCGGGAATTTGTAATTGCAATTCTGCATGTACAAAAACTTTTTCCCGGCGAACGAGCTTTTATCGCGGCATTTCAACACTATCAAATACGAAGTCCTGTCCTCTACTTTCGAAGGGGTAAGCTGCAGAACTTCGAAAACATTTCCGCCGAAGGTTTCCGACAAAAGGTGCGAAGAGGGGTTGAGCTTGGACTGGAAGAAAACCTTGTCTTCGTCAACTTCACCGTACCCGACGCTCTGGAACGCGATGCAATCGCTCGAAGCGGCAGCCACGCCGACCACGAGCGTTTTCGAATCCGCCCGCTTGGTTATGTTCACGGTATACCTCGCCCTGTCCCTTTCCCCGACGTTCAACGCGGCCGCGAGGGGAATGAGCTTGCGCTCGTCTTCGGCAGGGGAAGTCAAAACCTGGTTTATTGAAGAAGCTATCTGCCTTGCAGTAAGTTCGGCCTGCGTCCGGCACAAGCCTTTCTGTTCGGCCGAGGAAAACATCAGGACTATCAGCGCCAGGCTCATTATGAAGAAAACCATTGCAAAACGCGTGAGCATGGAAAGTTCGATTTGGCTTTTCATCAGATACGCCTTTTTAACCTTTTTCCGCGCAGACTTCGATCGCGCCCCGTTCCGCGCCCGCAGCGAGCTCGGTAGTCTTCGTGAGCTTTATTTTGAAGGAACGGATGTCCGTGCCTGAAAGAGTCTTCCACCTCGACGGGCCCGAATCGGGCGTCGAGGGGTCCCAGACGCTTTTCAGCACGCCGAAATCCAGCGGGTTGCATCCCGATTCCTCAAAACACGGGGCGTTCGAAAGCGGAAGCCCGCCCGCGCATTCCTTGATTTGAATGTCGCCGGCCATGTTGACGCAGGAAATCGAGTCTGAAACTTGGATGTGGCGGTTCGCTTGAGTCGGGTCTTTCGACACGGGAATCACTTGCCAGCAATAGCCGTAATTGCCTTGGCACAACCTGCAATACGCCGGGTCAAGGTACAATGCGAATTGGAGGCCGTCGATTTTCTTGTCCCCGCAAGTGGGGAGGGAAAAGTAAACGGTGCGCGTGGTTCCGGCGCTTCCCAACGCGACGTCTATCATTGCGTTCTTGAGCTGCTGGGTCTGGGTTTTGAGCGTGGCAACGCACTTGCCTTCCTCCACGTCGCCGATGACTTTCAAGCCCAAGGCGAGCGACATTGCAAGGATTATTATGGCGACGAAAAGCTCGATGGGCGCGGACACTTGAGCCTTCTTTTTGGGAGCGAATCGCATGAGGCAATAAGCAAAAACGGTTTAATATAGAAATCGGCTTGCCGATTTCTACTGCATTAAAACAGCTTCACTTGGGCGGCGGGGAGTATAATTTTTTGAAGTCCAGTTTCCTCGGGTCCAGAAACAACTCGCTGGTAAAATCAGCGGCAGATTTTGCCGTCGCGTAAGGACTTTTTTGCATGGATGGGAGATAAAGAATGTCATTAAAATTAGGGTGGAGAACGGTTGTCTTGGTCTCGAGTTTTTCCAGCGGCACCAAATGCGGTTTTTGCGACTTCAAAGCGTTTTGCAATGAAAGTTCATAGTGCCAGGTGGGGTGGTCGAAACCGCCTGCGATAAGGATTGATTGGACTAAGCTTTTCTTGTCGCCGTGCTGGAGAAGCCAAGGCATTCCAAACGAGTTTAAAGCATGCCAGTTTCCGACGACCATCAAAATCCGGTTTTTGCCGTCAAGCAATTTATCTATCTCTTCCGAGAAAAGCACGTTCCTGCCGTAGTCCCTGAACCAGACGCCCTGTTCAGTGGGAATGGGCGCGATATATTTCTGGTCGTCCACAAGCTTGATTTTTATGCCGGCATCGTGCAAGGCTTCGAACAGCTTTATTTTCGCTTTCTTCCCCCTAGAGCCGTACTCGCGCATTTCAAGCAGTTGGAACTTCAGCTTTTCCAGCATCTTTTCCTTTTCTTTCGAAGGCGTTTTCTTGTTTTCAGAATACGTTTGGAGGTAATCGTCCAAGATTTTCTGAAAGGAAGCTTCGTATTCGAAAAACACGTGGGTTATCCCGCTTTTTTTGAGGCCTGCAGCATTTTCGGCGAGAAAGTCAAAATGGACGACGGCGTTATGGTCTTCGCCAAAAAGCACTACGGGCTTTCCCCGGTCCACATCCGACCATTTTTTTACCGGCTTCGCCTTTTGAGAAACCCAACTTTCGAAAACTTGGGGCGACAGGGGTTTTCCTTCCACGAGCTGGGCGGGCGCGTGGGAAGACGCGGCTACTACCAAGCCTACGGCAGCCGCTCGCCCTAGTTTCTTGAAAAAGTTTTCGAAAGCAAAGGACCGTCTAATCGCTGGCATCAAGAAAAGTGGAATTCGGGCAAATTAAATCTTTGCGCAGGGCACATCACGAAAAGGCGATTGCAATCGAATTCAAGGCGTCGCGGGTGGTTACGCTAGTCTGCGACGCGGTTTCGCTCGCCTGGTTGAACAAAGGCTTTACGAACGTGACGAGCAGGATTACGGCTATGATTATTACGATAAGCATGTAGATCGGAGTCCAGTTTTGCGCTCGCTTGCCGCGACGTTCGTTCATAAAAAGAAAAAGAAAAGCGGGATAAATAAAGGTTTCAGCTTGTGGTGCCGATGCCGCACTTGTCGGTGCACGCGGTTCTCGCTTCTTCCGCGCTTCTTCCGACGCCAACGCAATACTTGGGAACGTCGGCCTTTTCGTCATCGCCGCAAACCACTATCTGCGCTTCAATCCTCCGGTTGGCTTCAATCTTGTCGTTAGTCACGTCGAGATTATCCGCATTGCATATGGCGGTCCCCCCGCAGGCGAATTGAAGCTCTTCCTCGGCAATCGGAACATCCTGGATTACGGAACGCTTGAGTATCAAAGCGTCTTTCTCGAAAGTCGCTTTCTTGGCGGTGATTATGCCGAATCCTTTCGATTGGACGGTTTTCAAGCCTTCCTGCATGACTGCGTTAGGGTCTCCGACCCCAAAGCTTAAGCCCCCGAGAATGTTGAGCAGAACGCCTAGAATGGCCAAAGCTACGATAACGGAAATAACGAGCATCATGGTTTCAAAAGCCTGTCCCTTAAAACGCATTCGCGCCTCACCCCGAATATAAAAACTCTGAAAGCATTACCGAACCCTGCTTTTAAAGCTTGCAATACCCTTCCCGCTGGGCATCCGCAGGGCACGACATGAACTCAGCCGGTTATGCCGCTGATGAACCCGGCTGAAAAGAAGACCACCGCGCAATAGAGTATTATCGCGACGGGCAGCGCCTTGGCGATGGAAACGTACGTGTGCAAATTGTTGTTCGTGTCCTCGATTTGCGAGTTGAAGTACGTGAGGATGGCGACTACTTGAATCACGTAAACGCCCATGATGATGACGAAAGTCGCCGGGTCTGCGTTCGCCTTGAGCGCGTCGCTTTGGCTAAAGATTTTCGTGAGTCCGGAAAACCCGCCTGCGCCCGTGCCTTCCAATTGCGGAAGCGCGGATTCGGCACCGGTTTGCTGCGAAAGCGAATTCACTATAATCCTTTGCAGTGCGGACACTACGCCCAAGACTATCGGGGCTACGAACATGCTCATCGTATTAAGCATGGTCGTAACGTCGGCAAGCAGGGAGCGCAGCGCCTGGTCGGTCTTCTGCGCGTTGCGCAATTGCATCGACAGGCTTATGAGCGATTTTGCCGCGACGTTCACGCCCAGTTGCACCGCGTCGATCATGAACTGCAATCCGCTGCGGATTGTGCGCGAAGGCAAGTCTTTCATGACGCCGAAAGTCTTGTCGAAAACCGCCGCCTCGAGCGTCAGCCCGAGCATGGTGATGTTCTCGAGAATGCGCTTGAAAACGGTTTTTCCTATCTTGCTTTTCGGAAGGAATTGCACTGAAGAGCGCAAAGCTTCTTCGATGGGCTTGTTTTCACCCAACCGCGACGCGAGAACGTAAAGCGCGTCCTGGAATTCCGTTTCCATGCTCCTGATTTCGTCTTGCACGCGCTTGCGCTCGAGATACTTGCCCAAAAGCCACAAGCTCAGGAAAATGCAGAATCCTATGAGCAGCCCGAATATCGTGAACTGCCCGATGAAAGTTCCCTGCGGAATTAATACAAGGGGGCCCAGCCCCAGCGCGTTCCCGTCGAAAAGAGTGAAGTGCGGCAATGCTGCAACGGCTTCCTTGCGCGAGGCGTCATCCAAAAAATCTGGAACCGCGCCGAGAGTCCCGCTTATCACCAATCCCTCGCCTTGCGGCGCGCCGGTCAATGAATTAATTTGGTTTTGCACCCAGCCCTGGTCGGTCAGGAAACCCAGGGAAACCAAAAGCAAGAATGCAAGCGCTCCGAGCGTCTTCGCGGGAATGACTGCTGAACCGAGCTTGAAAGTCCCGCGGGGCGGCAGGCCCGGCTGGTCTTCCGGCACGTCCGGAGGAACGTAAGTCGGCGGGCGGGAGGCAACGATGAAAGAGCCGAAAGCGAAAATCAAGAGCGGAAGGAAAATGTTGTAAGCGATGAACAAATACTCGGCTTTGGCAAGCGCAAGGTTTGCGAACGCGCCTCCGATCGGGAGGATTATGGCCAGAAGCAGGGGAAGCAGAATCCCGAAGTAGTAAAGGTATACCGTGGGCTGCTGCAAATTGCGTGCGTACACGTCCATTTTTTCCCGCGCGCCCTCCAAAACGTCGGCATTCGCCTTCACGAGCAGGTCCTCGCGCTTTTTCACGTCCGCCTCGAGAATCGAAGCGCGGATGAGCATCAGCGCCTGCTTGAAATCCTCGTTGTAAGGCCCCCACTTGTACGCCAATTCATCCAACGCTTCTTCCACGCTGTCGTAACGGCCCAGCTGCAAATCCCATACGATTCCCTTGAGTTCTTCCGCAATCTTGCCTTGCCCGTGGCTTGCCGCAAACTCGACGGCCTTCTCCAAATTGGGCGTAAGGCGAAGGCTCATGGTAAGGTAATTCACGATTTCGGGAACGTAGGCCAACGCCAGGAGTTTCTCGCGGCTTGCGGCGGACTTGGGGTAGTTGGAGTAAACGAACGGGACTATCACCGAAGCCAAAAGCATTATGCCGGCGATTGCGATGAAAAACGGGTTTTCGGGGTTCTGGTCGAAAAGCGCCAGGTAAGATGCGCCCACCAAAACTACGGTAGCCGCAAGCATCGAAAGCATTATTCCGAAGTAGGCGGAGCGGAAATCTCGGGGATTTGTTCCCCATTCCAAAAACGAGAATGCCTCTTCCTGCTCTTGCGAAAACTTGGCGTTCTTTCCGAACGACGGCGCGATTTTAGAGAAGAATGCGGTAGCACGCAAAAACAGGCTGGGCGTTTTTTTCTTCGTGGTGGGTTCGGGGCGCTGGGAGTAGGAAGGCTCGTACAACCGCGACGGGGTTTTGTCCCTATCCCGTTCCCTGCGAGGCGAAGGCATGAATCCATTACGCTAAATCGAATAAAAAGCTTCAGAAACGACGGCAGGCTATTTTTCGTAAATGTTTTTCCGGTGGCCTATTTTGCTGATGAAGAGGGCTTTTTGGTCGTATAAGAGCAGCGCAAGCACGCGGTAATCGCCCGCCCTCAACCGCCATTCTTGCTCTCCAACTAGTTTTTGGAAGTAACGCGCGGGATCAATTGAAGCTTGCTCGAGCTTTTTCATTATTCTTTGCGCGTCTGGTTTTTGCAGGCCGTCCAAATCCTTTAGCGCCCTTGCCGAAAAAAGCAGCTTCCACAATCTTACAACCCTAGCCGTTTCTTGACTTCATTGCCGGTAAAAACTCGACCATGCTTCAGGTCAAGCCGAGCTTCAAGCAAGCCAATCCTGAAATCGCGCTTATACTTTCCCTCTTCGTCGCCTTCGGGCACTAATTCAAGCAGCTTGTTCAAGAGTTCATCATAAGTTTCCCGCGGAGAACCCTTGAGCAACGCCAGCTTTTCTTTCGTCTTGGGCAAAATTTGAATGCTAGTATAAGCCATCCATAACCACCTATAGATTAATTATAGATAAGCACATAATAAGGTTTCGGTGCCCTTGGAGAAGTTCATCCGCGCCTGCGCTGCAATTCCCTGACGAGCGAGTCGTCCACCCACGAGCCCCAGTTTTTCAAAAGCAGCTCGTGGTCCACTCCCCCGTTTTCCTGGAGTTGCATTTCCCGCAATAAAAGGTATTTCGCGTGCGCGGTTACGCTGTTCTCCGCTTCAAGCAGCTCGGGCAAACCGAGCTTGTTTTTCAAGTCAACCAGCCGCTGTTTCGCCAATCCGCGCGCGCGGATTTCCGAGAACACTTCGTCAACGGTAATGCCGCGGAGTTTTTTCAACTTCGCAAGCCAGTCGCTTTCTCCTAGCTTTGATTGGTTGAATTCCAAAGCGTCTTTGCCCGCGTCGAACGACGACCACGTGAGAAACCCGTTTTCCGCCAGCGGGTCCTCGTTCCACTCTTTCTTCACTTCCGTAATTTCGATGAGCCTGCGCTTTCGCTCGAGAGAGCCTTTGAAGCGGATTGGCGCGGACACGACCGCAAAATCGGTTGCCTTGAAGCTCGTCGAAGGCACGCCCAAGTCGTTAACTACCCTATCCCAAATGCTGTACGCGCTCTCGCCGTGAATCGTCCCCATGACCGTATTCCCCACGGCTCCGATGCGCATTGCCTCATACAAAGCTATGGCTTCTTTCGAACGCACTTCGCCCACTATGAGAACAGAGTCTCCCAAGCGCAGCGCCGTACGCAGCGCATCTTCCGCCGACACTTCGCCTTCCACCACCGCTCCAAGCGGCGGGCGGGTTTTCAAACGCTGGATGTTGTAACCTATTTTCTTCATTTGCGGAACAGGAATTTCTTGGGTGTCTTCTTGGAGAATTATTCTCAGATTCTGAGGCAGTTCAAGCATCATGGCTTGAAGCAAACTCGTTTTTCCGCTACCTCGACTTCCGACTATCAGCTGGGAAGCCTGGGCATCAACGAAAAACGAAAGCATGCCCGCGGTGTAAGAGTCCATCATCTTCACGTCCACGAACTGCGCGAGAGTCCACGGCGTGTCCTTGTGCAGCCTGAAGGCGAAAGCAGTGCCGTCGAGCGCAAGCGGCTTTCCGATCACTGCGACGCGCGTCTGCAAGTCCGGCAGGTCGAAATCGAGAATAGGATGGGCTTCGTCGAAAGGCCTTCCGCTCAAAGCGCGAAAGCGCGATACGATGCTGCGGGCTTCCTCGCTTGAAAAAAGGATGTTCGTCTGGCATTGCCCGTATTTGCTATGCACGAGGTAAATGGGCTTCATGCCCAAGGGCGAGTCTATGTAAACGTCGGTAATGCGCCTGTCGCTCAAAATGATTTCAAGAATCCCGTATCCGATTGTATAGCGCGCGACTATTTCCGCAAGCTCTTCGCGCTCTTCCTGCGACAGGGCGATGTTGTTCTGCGCAGCCAAATCGCCGATGGTGGCGACGTAAACTTTCTTGAAATAGCGCCTCGCCTGGGTGATGTCGAAAAACTCGACGTTCTCGGGCCTGTGCGCGGCAACGACTTCCTTGGTTTTTTCAAGCAAAAAGTATTTTTCCGGCGGCAAGGAGTATTCCGGCGGGTTGATGAAATAAAAACTCTCGACCTTGTCGGGATGCCGGTAGATGTAAACTTTCGTGCCCAAAACTTCGTATTGGTCTACTAACTCGAGTTTTTCCGTTTCAGTGAAAAAGATTTGCGAGCCTATGAAAGAGGGTTTTATCGCGGCTTCGAAGAAGGAATGGTAAATGCCGCGGTCGGTGGGAATCGAGCCCAGCTGCTGCAAATACTCTTTCATTTTCCGCAAGAGCTTGGTGTTTTCGAGCTTGTCGCGCATGTACTCGAGCGTCGCGAGATAGAGCTTCAAGTCTTCCTGCTCTTCCGGCGGAAGCGCCTGCATCCGCTGCATTTGCGCTTTCATTTCCGAAATTATCATTAAATAAGCTTTGAACGGGTCGCCGCGCAGCGTGTTGAAAATGCTGAGCACGGCGTCGTGCCTTTGCGAAAGCGTTTTGCTGCGCTGGTCTTTGCTCAAGTGCCGGGGGCTCCAAACGCCTTCGGCTTCGAACTCGCTGACGACTTCCGAAATTTCCTTGAGCCAAAGCGTCTGCTCCGCGTCGTAAACCCGCTCGTAGTATTCGCTCAAGACGATTTCGTCAACATCCGCTTCCCGCAGTTTGTCGATGACGTCTTGCATGACTTGCGCGTATTGCGCCAAGTCCGCACCGTAAGGCGAACCGCGGTAGTCCATAACCAGCCGTTTTTTCCCCCCTTCGGTTTTGACTACGCTTTCGGGCATGACGCTATTACGGAGGGTTAATTAAAGTGGTTTTTCCTTTTCAAGTTTACATGAACTTGGAAGGGAAAAGCGTAGTGATTACGGGCGCCAGCAGGGGGTTCGGGGAAGCGCTAGCCAAAGCGTTCGCCAAGAAAGGCGCCAAAATCATGCTTAGCGCAAGGAACGAAAGCGAACTCCAGCAGCTCGCGAAAAAACTCAAGTGCGGGTATTTCAAGGCCGACGTGACCAAGCAAGAGGAAATGAACGCCCTGGCGGAAAAAGCGAAGGAAAAATTCGGCGCTATAGACGTTTGGGTGAACAACGCGGGAATCTTCACTCCGAAAGCCGGCGCGAGAGAAACCGACTGGCGGCGCGCGCACGAAATGATGGAAACCAACTTTTTCGGCACGGTTTACGGCTGCCTTGCAGCATTGCCGCAAATGAGGAAACAAGGCAGCGGCGTCATCATGAACGTTTTGTCCACTGCGTCTTTGGAAGGAAAAACCAGGATAAGCGCTTACACTGCGACGAAATTCGCAGCCAAAGGGTTTACTGAATCCCTGCGCCTGGAGGAAAAGGAAAGCGGAATCCAGGTGTTCGGCATTTATCCCGGCGGAATGCAGACGCACTTGTTCGACGAGGGCAAGCCGGATAGCTTCGGCGAGTACATGGACCCGCTGAAGGTCGCAAGGAAAGCAGTGAAAAACCTGCTGAAAGAAAAACCCAAATTGGATTTGGTAGTGCGAAGGCCTATAGCGAAAAGCAAAAAATGAAGCGGGATGGAAACCTGGAGGAAAAGGAAAGCGGAATCCAGGTGTTCGGCATTTATCCCGGCGGAATGCAGACGCATTTGTTCGACGAGGGCAAGCCGGATAGCTTCGGCGAGTACATGGACCCGCTGAAGGTCGCGAGGAAAGCAGTGAAAAACCTGCTGAAAGAAAAACCAAAGCCGGATTTGGTAGTGCGAAGGCCTAAAAGCAAAAAATGAAGCGGGATGGAAAGCGACCTGCGCTTAGGACAGCACCAAAGCGGGCCTGAACGGCATTGCGCGTTGGGCTTTCTCTTCTTTCGACTTCTCTTCGGCCTCCACTTCAACCTTCAAGCCCAACTGCTTTTCCAAAAACCCTGCCGAAGACTTCAAGATTTTCTCCTCGTCCACTTCCAGGTAGGCAGGCTTCGCCACGAGCTCGAAAAACGTTTTCTCCAAATATTTTTTGTAAAGCTCTTCTTCAATCACGGGAATGACCGCCTTCTCCGCACTGCGCCCTTCTTCCACGAGCTTTTTCACGAAATCCCGCTTTTGCTTCGACGCCACGATTATTTTCACTCGCGACAGCTTTCTTTTTCCGCTCAAGAGCGAAGCGATGCTGCGCACGTCTTCCAAAACGCTTTGCACGAAATCCTCGCCCGCCTCGGCGCCCAAATCAATTTTCCGTTCATCCACCTCAGGCCAATCGGCGAGAGAGCACAATCCCTTTTGCCCCGCGCGCTCCCAAAACTCTTCGCAAGCGTGGGGAACCAGCGGCGACAGAATTCTTATCCACTTCAAAACGCATTTCGCCACTGCAGCACGCTCTTCGCCCGACGCGCGGGCGTCGAAATACTCCAAGTCCCTCAGCATTTTGAAAAACGCGCTCTGAACGTAGTCCCGCAACGCGAATTCATCGAGGTTTTTCGCACTTTCCTTGACGCACGATTCGAGCTTCGACGCGATCCACTTGGTCAAATGCGTTTTCTTCCCTTCGCTTTCGCCCAACAGCGGCAAATATTTTTCGCACAGCACTTCGAATTTCAAGAGCGTTTTCCTCATCGGCTCCAAGTCTTTCCTTCGGAAGTCGAGGGCGCTCGCGAAATCCGCAGTGCCGACGCAATACAAGCGGAACAAGTCGGCGCCGTACTGGTCGGCGACGGAGTTGAGGAGGATGACGTTTCCCTTGCTTTTGCTCATTTTTCCTCCCTCGCTCAACACCATTTCGTTAAGCGTGATCGCCTTCGGCCAATGGCGCTTTTCGAAAATCGCCGCGTGCGCGAAAATGAAGAAGCTCAAGTGGTTTGTGAGATGGGCGATTGCAGTATGGCGCTGGTCGTTGGGATACCAATACAAAAACTCGCCCCTCACTTCAGCCATTATTTTCGGCGAGATTATGCCGTCATAGCGCTTGCCGAGGAAAACGAAGTCGAAAAACGATTCGTCGAGAAATTCGGGCTTGATTTTGTGCTCCTTGATTTTCTTTATCACGGTGTACAAAGCCATGTAAATCGTGGAATCGCTCAGGCTTTCAATAATCCATTCCTTGTTGAAGGGAAGCTTGGTCCCGAGCCCCCTTCGCCTTGCGCAAGGCCTTTTGTCCAGCCAGTTGAACACGTCCTCGAATTGTTTCTTGTAAGCGCTGGGGAAAACAGTAATTTCGCCCAGGCATTCGAATGCCGCTTCCTTCCATCCTTTCGCGTTGAAATCCAAAAACCACTGGTCCGGAAGAATCGCAACGACAACCTTTCCGCCGGCGCGCGATACCGCGGGCCTGCTTGTCTCGTAAAACCAAAACGCCTTCCGGTCGCGCACTAGCCACTCTGAAACCTCTTCCTTCGCCTCGACAACGGTTTTTCCTGCAAAGCCCATGGCGTTTTCTTTCATCACGCCGCCGTAAAACTCCGCTTTGTACAAATGCTGCGTGGCTTTTTCAAGCTTCTGCTTTTCGCGCGTGTTCATTATCTTGAATTGCTCGCTCATGTCCTTGGCGGGAAACTCTCCGAAGCCTTCGAGCTTGATGAGCGAAACTGGTTTTACTGCTTCCACCAAGTCCTTGAGCTTCACACCCTCGAACTTCTTGAGGGTTTTCTCGTCTTTCTTCAATTCATCCAGCGCAATCCAGTCCGCTACCGAATGCGCTGGAACGCTGTGCACGAAGCCGCTGGCGTTGTCCGCGTCCACGAATTCGGCGGGAAGGATGGGAACGCGCTGCTGCAACGGCGTTTCGACAAACTTTCCCACGAAAAACCCGCCGTCAAACTCTTTTTCCACGTGCACCGAATGGTGCTGGAACGAAAGCTTTTCCGCAGCCTGCGCGCTGACGAAAAAAACTTCCCCGCCCACGCGCGCTTTCACGTACTTCGCGCGCGGGTTGACGAAAACGTTCGTGATGCCGAATACGGTTTCGGGCCGCAGGGTGGCCGAGACTATGAAGCCCTCCTCCCCATCCGCCGAGAATTTAGATTTCAGCCCGACAAACTTGCGCAATTCGACGGGCTCCGTATCGCCGTCTTTTATGTCGTCTTCCCCGACCGCGTTTTTTTCCTGCGTGTCGAATAGAATGGGGTAAGAGCCTCGGGTGAGAAAGCCTTTCTCCTCGTATTTGAAAAACTGCCATTCGACGAAGCGGTTGTATTCCTCGTCGCCGCTCGTGAACTGCCTCGTGAAATCGAGGCTGAAGCCCATGCGCGAAAAGTCGAGCACGATTTTTTTCGAAAAGTAATTCACCACGTTCCAAGGGTCCGCGAAGGAATCGACGATTTCGTCTATTTTGCGCGCGTCCTTCTCGTAAACCCCCACGTACGCCCTATACATCGAAATTGCGCCGGGGTCGCGGCTCTTGATTTTCTGGCTTACGGCTAAAACGGGGGTGCCGGTAATGTGGAAGGCCATGGGCCAAAGCACGTTATAGCCGCGCATTCGCTTGTATCTCGCGATAACGTCCCCGATTGCGTAAGTCCTCCCGTGGCCGACGTGCAGATTGCCCGACACGTACGGGTAGGGGACCGTGAAGAAAAATTTTTTCTTCGCGCCGGCAGTAGGCTCGAAGGCTTTTTCCTTCGCCCACCTTTCCTGCCATTTTTTTTCCACGCTAGCGAAATCCATGCCGAAAAACCTTTCACGGTAAGCAAAACAAAATTTATTAACGGCGCGCGGATTAAAGCGTTTCGTGAAGAGAAGAAGCGCGGGGGCAAAGCGGGAAAACGATTTGACGAAGGCAATACGCTTTACGGCCTTCTTCGGCGTTTTATTCGCGCTCGCGTTCGCCGTCCTGCAATACACGCCACTCGCGAAAGGGCTCGGCTTTGCCGCGGCAGTATCGTCGCAATCGGTTTTGTCGCTCGCGGGAGTGCAAACGCAAATCGCAATGCTGGAAAACGGGAATTACGCGCTTGAAGGCAAGGATTTCATTGCTGAATTGAACGAAGCTTGCGCTGCGCTCGTCGAAATAGCGGTTTTGTTCGCAATCGTTTTCGCGAGTTTCGAGAAAAGCGTTCGCGAGCGCGCCAAGGGCTTTGTTGCCGGCGCTGCGCTGCTTCTGGTTTTGAATCCCATACGCATCGCCGCGAGCGTAATTTTCATCGACCCTCTCGTGCACGATATTCTGTTCCGCATCACGCTCATAATAACCATAATCGGCTTCTACGCGTTTTGGCATTACGGCCCGCTCGCGAGGCGCAAAAGCTTTTGGCTTGGAATGCACAGGAAAATCCGGCTCAAGTGAAACGCGGGGCCAAAGAAAAAACCCTATTATATAATAGCAGAGTAATTCACGCATGACTCGCACGATGCCTTCACGCAGGAAGGCGTTCATTTCGGCGCCGCTGATTGGAACAGTGATTTTCCTCTCTGCGGTAGTTTTCGTGGTGAACTTGCAGAACATCGAAGCGCAGGCTTCGCTGCGCGTTGCGAACGACGCTTACCACAACCGCATTGCAAGCGTTTTGGAACAGCACCGCTCCGACTTGGCGTCGATATTCAGGGAGGGCTTGAGCAGGACCATTTCCTATTATTTGCTCGACCCAGGGTGGGACGTTTTCGT
>Ga0209542_10007524_pt1 | contig 20672 bp, 24 predicted proteins | sample RifCSPhighO2_01_FD_184028 | JGI IMG/M metagenome (GOLD analysis project Ga0209542, IMG submission 184028) | Soil microbial communities from Rifle, Colorado - Rifle CSP2_plank highO2_0.1 (SPAdes) (version 2) | ecosystem: Environmental > Terrestrial > Deep subsurface > Rock core/Sediment ...
ATAAAAAATGAAAAATCCTCAAAATAAAATAATAAAAATAAAAAATTATATATTAAAATTGGAATAAATAAAATTAAAATCCTTTCTTTTGTCTGTAGCAATCTTGGCAAAAAACTGGCTTGCCTGTTGTTGGTTTAAAAGGAACTTCACATTCCTTCTTACATTCAGAACAAGTTGCTTTATGCATTTCACGAGGACCACTATTAAAGTTTCTATCGAAAGGACGTCTTCCTTGACTACCTCTGTCTCGTCCATCACGACTACCACTTCTATCTCTGTCTCGTCCATCACGACTACCACCTCGGCTTCTATCAAAATTTCCCATTTATATCTCCTGTCTTATAAGAAAAATTTATTTCTTATTGATGAGAAAACGAGAAAGTGCGACTATATAAACCTTGAGGTGAAGAAAATAAATAGGATTAGAATATAAATATTTATTAATGCTTAATTACTAAATTGTAAATGGTTGGGACACTAGAAAAAACATTAACCACGGAAGATTTTGAAGGAGTTTTGTTAAGTGATTTTCAAACTCCTGAGAAAATACAAAGATATTTTTGTGCGAAAGTTAAAGAGTATATGAAAGATATTAGATGGAGTGTTAAAAATCTTGCTAAATATGTTGGTGTTGATAGTGATTATCTTTCTAGAGTTTTGAAAGGAGAATATCCATTTCCTCATGAACTAGTTATGAATATTGGGACGACTTTCTTTGGAGAACTTGAAAATTTATTACCAATTGATTCTTCCAAGGAAGTTGGAATGCAAATGAAACACGATTTGACACTATATGCTTTTCCAGAACCTGAAATTCCTCAAGAATATAGAACTCGTTAAGTTTAAATAATAAATCTTTTTCTTTGAATCATGCCGAAATTGAAAATTAAAGACAAAGAATTTGAATTGGAGAAAGGTAAATCAATTAAGGATTCTTGTGAGAAAGCCGGAATTCCATTTGGATGTGAAGATGGGAATTGTGGAACTTGCATGATTGAAGTTAGAGAAGGGCAAAACCTTTTATGCGAGATTAATGATAAGGAAAGAAGTTTAGGAATTGATGATAAAAGCTTAAGATTGGCTTGTCAGTGCACAATAAAGAATGATAAAAATATTAAGGACGACGAGGTTATAGAAATTGAAGGATATGTTTAATCATATTTTTCAAAGAATATATTTTTTTCATCTACACCCAATTCGATTAATTTATTCTTGACATCAGTTATCATTATATTGAGTCCGCAAACATAAAAATGACCATTGCTTAATGTTTTTTTAGGAATAATCGTTTTGATAAAATCCTGTATATGGCCTTTGTATTTCACCTTTTCCATATTCTCTGGACGACTTAAAATGTAATTGAATTTAAAATTAGGATATCTTTTTGATAGTTCTTCCAATTCATTTTTATAAATCATTTCTTTTTTGTATCTTGTTCCTTGGATTAAGTAAATACTTTGTTTTGGATTATTATTTAAAATAGAATTTATCATACTAATAAAAGGAACAATTCCTGTACCCGTACTTAAAAAAACAAGATTATCCTTTTCGTTAAAATTATTTAAAACAAAACCCCCGGCTGGACCGAGAGCGGTTATTGTATTGCCAACTTTTAATTTTTTGATTAAATTTGATGCTTTTCCGTTTTCAATAAGTTTAATGCATAATTCTATTGAATTGTCATCTATCCCGTTGGAAGCGATTGAATAACTTCTTGAAAATCTTTTATCTTCAATAGTAAAAATCAAAGATATGTATTGGCCGGGTAAAAACTTAAAATTGTCTGGAACACTTATTCTTAAAACTTTAACAGTTGGGGAAATATTTTTTATATCTCTTATTTTTGATTCAAATTTCTGTATCATTTTTATAATTATTATTCTCTAGCCACTTATAACCTTTTTCTTCAAGTTTATTGATTATATTATCACCTTCACTTTCATGAACTATTTCTCCCTTAAACATTATGAAGACTTTATCAACATTAATGTATTGAAGTAATCTTTTATAATGAGTTATTATAAGCACTGTTTTTGGTTCTCCACTTTGATCTGACATAAATTTATTTATTGATTCTGCTATTAACCTTAAAGCATCAATGTCTAATCCTGAATCTGTTTCATCTAGAATTGCTAACTTTGGATTTAATGCTAATAATTGAAGCATTTCTGATTTCTTTTTTTCTCCTCCTGAAAATCCTTCATTTAAATTTCTGTTCAAAAATGATTCATCAAGATTAAGAATTTTGGATTTATCTGAAAGATATTTCCTAGATTCAAAAATTGAAAGCATATTATCTTTGTTAAGTTCGTTGTAAGAAGTTCTTAATAAATTTGACATAGAAATTCCTGAAACTTCTTGGGGATATTGGAAAGACAAAAAAATTCCTCTTTTAGCCCTTTCATCAGGTTTCATGTTTGTCAAATCTTCCCCTTTATATAATATTTTACCTGAAGTAACTTTATACATTGGATGCCCCATTATAGTCATAGCCAAAGTTGATTTTCCGCTTCCATTTGGACCCATTAGGACATTTACTTTTCCCTCTTCTAAATTTAAATTTAAACCGGGAAGGATATTTTTTCCTTCTATTTCAACTGATAAATTATTTATTTCAAATGTCATTTTCGATTGCTTTTTTAACTGCTTCCAATGGAAGAAGTGCACATTTAAGTCTGACTGATGATATTGGAATATTTAGCATTGATAAAATGTCTTCATTATTTAGATTTAAAATTTCTTCTTTAGTCAATTTTTTTGTCTTTATTAAATCTGTAATAATTGAGGATGAAGCGACACTTATAGCACAACCCTTGCCTTGGAATTTTATATCGTTAACCTTTCCATTTGTTAAACTTAATTGCATTCCTATTTGGTCGCCACATAGGGGATTATACATATGGGAAATATTTGTTATCTTTTCCTTTGGAATAAATCCATAATTTACTGGATTTTTATATAACTCGAATATCAATTCTCTTGATGAATCGTCGGAAATTTCTTTATTTAATAATTCTTTTAAGGTATTAATAAGAAAATCTATATCTTGTTTTGTATTGTAAAAAGATAAACCTAACCTTACTAACCCCTCTTGAATTCCAAGAGTTTTCATTAAAGGCATGCAACAATGATGTCCTGCTCTAATACATATATTTTTTTCTGATAAAAATGAGGCTACATCGTGGGGATGAATGCCTTCAATAGAAAAGGATATTACTGGAATTGTTGATTTTTTATTTGAAGGATGGTATAACTTTAAATTTTTAATTTTTTTTAATTTTTCAAATGCATATTCATGTAATTCTTTTTCATATGAAATTAAATTATCAAATCCTTTATTTTTGAGATATTTTATTGCAACTCCTAATGAAATTACATTGGCAATATTTTGAGTTCCTGCTTCGAATCGTTGAGGAGATTTTAAAAAAGTTGATTTGGATTTAGTAACTGAACTGACCATATCACCGCCGAATAAAAATGGCCTCATTCTATCTAAAAGTTCCTTTTTTCCATATAAAACTCCAACGCCGTTTGGAGAGTAAATTTTATGTCCGGAGAAAACTAAAAAATCGCAACCCAATTTTATGACATCAACTTTATCAAACAAATGAGGTATTGATTGGGAAGCATCAACGATAACGAGTATATTTGGATTAATAGATTTTGCTATTTTAGAAATCTCGGAAATAGGGTTAATTGATCCAAGAACATTTGATGCATGAGTTAGAGAAATGATTATGGTGTTTTCATTAATTTTAGATTTTGCATCTTCTAAATCTAATTCAAAGGTATTTTTATTTACATTAATAAAGTTTAACTTGAAATTGAAATGCTTAGCAAATTGTTGCCAAGGAACCAAATTACTGTGGTGTTCCATTTCGGAAATAAGAATTTCTGGTTGATAATTTGGATTAGATTCTTTATTTTTTTTAATTTTTTCCCAGTTAATTAAAGAATCAATGGTATAGACTAAAAAATTTATTCCTTCAGTTGTTCCTTTAGTGAAGATTATTTCATCATCATTTGCATTGATTAAATCTGCTACTATTTTTCTTGCATTTTCATATTGTCCAGATGCTTTTATGCTAAGGTTATAAATTCCCCTATGAATATTTGAATTTGATTTTTCGTAAAAATTTTTAAGGGCATCAATTACTATTTTGGGTTTTTGAGTAGTAGCAGCGCTGTCTAAATAATGTAAGTCGGGATGTTCATCAAATATTGGAAAATCATTTCTTATGTTTATCATTTTAACAAACAGAATTCTCTATTTCTAATTCAATTAATCGATTTAATTCCACTGCATATTCGAGTGGTAACTCTTTTATTATGGGCTCGATAAAGCCGGCAACTATCATTTTTGTGGCGATTTCTTCAGATAAACCTCGTGACATTAAATAAAATAATTGGTCTTCTCCAACTTTACCTACAACTGCTTCGTGAGAAACTTTAACATCGCTTTCTTTAACTTCCATTGATGGAGTAGTTGAAGAAGTAGAAATATCATCTAACATTAAACCATCACATGCAACACTTGATTTTGAATTTTTAGCCCCTTTCTTAATATTTACTAATCCACGATAGGAAGAAATTCCTCCATCTTTAGAAATTCCTTTGCTTAATACATGTGAACTTGTGTTTTCAGCGAAATGGTAAACTTTGCATCCCGTATCTTGATATTGTCCCTTTCCTGCGAATGCAATTCCTAAATAATCTGTTTTGGAATTTTTTCCTATTAATACTGAACATGGATATAACATTGTTACTTTACTTCCCATATTTCCATTTACCCATTCCATTATGGCATCTTCATGTACAATTGCTCTTTTTGTATTTAGATTATATACATTCTTGCTCCAATTTTCTATTGATGAATATCTCATCCTTGCTCCTTTTAATACATGAATTTCGACACAGCCTGCGTGTAATGAATTTTCAGAATAAGTTGGAGCAGAACAGCCTTCAATATAGTGGATTTCACTACCTTCGTCAGCTATAATTAATGTGTGTTCAAATTGACCGCCTCGTCTTGCATTCATTCTAAAATAAGCTTGAAGGGGTTGTTTGACTTTTACATTTTTTGGAATATAAATAAAAGTTCCTCCGCTCCAAACTGCCCCATGTAATGCAGAAAATTTATGTAATCCAACGGGAACGCAAGTTGTCATAAAATATTTTTTAACTAACTCCGGAAATTGAATAAGTGCTTCATCCATATCCAAGAAAACTACCCCTTCATCTTCTAATTCTTTCTTTAATTTATGATATACTACTTCAGATTCATATTGTGCACCAACTCCAGCTAATGCATTCCTTTCAGCTTGAGGTATTCCAAGTCTTTCATAAGTTTGTTTTATATCCTCGGGAACATCATCCCAAGAAGTTGAATTCTTTTTTGCATCTGGCTGCATATAAAAATGAATTTCGTCTAAATTTAAATCGGATATATCTGGACCCCAATTCATCATGGGTTTTTCATTGAATATTTTAAGTGATTTTAATCTTAAATCAAGCATCCATTGTGGTTCATTTTTTGATTTAGAGATATATCTAACTATTTCTTCGCTTAACCCTTTTTCAGATTTGAATTTGAATTTTTCAGGATTTGCCATGTTGAATGTTTCTGAAGTAATTTGAGATGGTTTAGTATTCATGAACTTAACTATCGTTAAGAACTTATAAAGGTTTTGTATTAATGATATAGATAAATCCATAAAAAAATAAAGGATAAGTTTTATATATTGAAAATTTAAAGGTAGATTATGTCAAGATTTCCAAAGTTGATTGAAAGTAGATTAAATATTGCTTTTGATATAGTTAAAACACCTCCAATTGGAATAGCTTTGCTTAAATCCCCTCTAAGTAATTATTTTTCTTCAAGGGGTGGGTTATTAAATTTGGATGGAAAATTAAAAGAATATGATTCACCTATTTCATCAACAAAATGTTTTGATTATTTAACAAGATGGGGATTATCTGAAAGGGAGTTAGACCAAGCTACAGGTAAAAGGGTAATGAATAGATTTTGTTTGACTCATTATGGAGCTACTTTTGGTACGCAAATTGCGGATTTTGGATTGGATTTTATGTCAAAAAATGATTACCCCTTGATTAAAATACTTTCAAATAAGTTGATGGTTAAACAAAAAATCCCCTTTATAGAGCTCTTGTTGATTTATATGAAAGTAGAAATGAAGGGCCAAAGAGAATATATAATCTTGAAATTGATTCTGGAGTTAGTGTTAGAACTTCTTTATCAAGATTAGTAAAGGAGAACATAATATTAATTAATGAAGAAGAAGTTGATGAATCTATAGTTACAAAGTATACTATTAATTTTAAAAATAAAGGATTAATTAGGACACTCACTCCAAATGATAGAAAAGTTGCATATGGAGTTTTAACTGGGAATTTTACAAAAAGAAGTATATGTGAATATTCTGAATTACCTTCTGGACTTGTGGGACATATTCTTAATGAATTAATGGATAAAAAAATTGTATTTGGTGGAAGAATTATCCATAATACGAAAAAGGTTGAAGTTGAAATTACAAGTAAGGGTTATGAATTTTTTGAGAAATTTATAGAGCCATTAGAAAGATTAGTTACAACAGCAAGAAAAGACAGACTTATTGAAGAGGAAGAATTTAATGTTTATGCAAAAAAAGCTATGAAAAAATATCTGAATGATTTAAATGAAGAAGAATAAGTAATACTTATAAACATTGAATCTACATATTAATATGAAACAAATTATGCCACAGGAAATTGAAGTTTGGTATTTAATTCCTGCAATAAGAAAGGAACTTGCGAAAGAATTTGTTAATGTTCATAAATTAAATCAAAAACAAGCCGCGTTTTTATTGGGAATAACTGAATCGGCTATTTCACAATATGTTAAGGGCAAGAGAGGAAATGAATTACATTTTTCTGATAAAGAATTTAAGAATATAAAAGAAACGGCAAATAAAATGAAGAATGAAAAGAATGAAAAGAATTTAATGAAATTATTTTTTGATTTGTGTGTTTCTTTGAGATCATCAAAGGTTGTATGTGAAATTCATAAAAGTTTAGATTCAAAACTTTCAAAAAAATGTGATATGTGTTTTACTAAAGATTAATTGGTTTTAATACATCTGCACCTTACTCTTTCATTTCCGGAACGAAGTTGAGTATAAGTTAATTCGCAATCATAACCTAAATCATTTATAATTTCAAGATGATTATCTTCCGCAAAACCACAAACCATCTTTCTCCTATCTGATGCACTTAGATATTGCAAATAAGAAGACGAGTTAAAATTAGAAGGAGAGGAAGTTATATTATTTTTTAAATTAGCTAGATTGTTTTCAAGATTATCTGTTTTAATTAATAACCCTTGAATAGATTCTTGAATTGAAGTTATTATTAAATCAATAGTATTTTTCCAAGATTCCAATAAAGAAACTTTATTTTCTAGTTCGGTAACTCTTGATTCTAACTCAAAAAGAGAATTATTTGTGGATAAATTAAAAGAAGTGTTTACAACAAGTAATCCATATCCATATAAATCATCCCTTCCGGTTGCGCCTAAATCTATTGAAGTGGATTTCATATATTCCTTTATTTGTTGATTATCAAATGAAGGATTTCCAGAAATTATTGAAGCAGCAACAATTCCAGCATGAGGTACTGAAAATGACGTTCCTGAAACTATATATTGATTAATTCCATCAGTAACTAAAATATTTTCTCCCGGAGAGGTAAATTCTACAACATCTCCGTAATTTGAGAAAGTTGATTTATTTAAGTTAGAATTAACTGAACCTATACCAATTACATCTTCATATCCGGCCGGATAATAAATGTTATCGTTTCCATCATTACCAACGGCTGCTATGATTATAATGCCTGAATCATAAGCAGAATTTATTGTATCCGCTAAAAAGAATGAATCGCTTTCACTTCCTAAACTTAATAAGATGATATCCATATCATTATCGACTGCCCAATTAATTCCATCTATCAAATCGCTTACGAATCCTAAGCCATTTGAATCTAAAACTTTTACTGCGTAAATATCAGATTTTACTAATGGTTTTTTTGATGAGGGTAATTTTAAAATTTGTGTGACGAATGTTCCATGTCCATTGTCATCATATGGATCAAAATCGTTATTTACGAAATCCGGGCCTTTTTTTACATTTAGTAAATTGTAATCGACTCCAGAATCTAATACAGCAATTTTTACGTTTTTCCCAAATTCGGAATTTGAGTCAATATTATTAAAATCAATTCCTATGACTTCATAATTCCAGGGTGTAGAAACTAAAGATTTTATTTCAAAATCTTTTTCGTATAATATTATATTTGAATCTTTCAATTCTTTTTCGTTTGTTTCAACAATATAAATTTTCTTAGAAGTTGAATCTTTTGATGTATCTGTTATTTTTGGAGTTAATGCAAAAGAACTAATTTCTTTTACAATTTTAGAATCTAAACTATGTGGAAGTGGATTTTCATTATCTGTTTGGACTATATATCTTTCAGAGGAAATAAACGATATACTTAATATTAATAATATAATAAACATTAATTCTCTTTTCATGTAAAATTCATTACGTTTAGGTTTTATAAAATTAATTGTAAATGGATATCTAACATATTATCTCCGTTTTATACTTTAGAACTTGTTTGGTGGTTATTTTTTCTTCAGGTTTGTAGAATGTGCTAACTTGTGTTGATGAAGTATATGGAGTTACGTCATAAGAAAATCTTATATTTCCGGGATAATTTATGAGATGATGTAAGTGATAATCATCGTAATCTCTATAGCTAAATCCATCATAAGTATAAATTGTAGAAAATTTCTTTGTTTGAGAGGGTTCAACATAACCCCCTGTAATCCTTACTATTTTGTTAGATGTTCTATAACCATAAGGATAATAATACATCTTTACTTTGAAGTATCTTCTTTGAGAATCATGATTTGTAATGTACACAATTCCTTTCTCTCTTGCACGCCCCCAACCAAATTCAGTAATGTGATTTCCTTCAGAAGAATATTTAGGTTTCTCATTATACTTATCTGAAATGTAATCTTTAGTATAACCGTTTGTTGTAACTTTTTCGGTTGTTATATAAGGTGTTGAAACCGTATAACAATTATCATTTGATGTTTCTTTATTTTTTGAATATTGTTTTGAAGATTGAGGTATATTAATTAATAAAATTGTTAATAATATAATGATTAGACATATAATTAGTAGGATTATAACTATGAGATATACTGAAGAAATTGATTTCCCTTTTTTATTCATATATGGAAGAAAGTTTTGGGGTTAATAAATATTTATTTACTTAAACAAAATATTCTTTAATACTTTCTTCTATAGGTTGACATTTTTCTGAAGAGAAGAAATTTTTGCTAGGGGAAAACCAAGGAGAACTATACCAATGGTTTAATTTTGGATGAATTTCAACATCGGCGCCTAATTTTTCCCAGCTTTCTTTTAACTCTTCTAAATCTTGATTCTTGAGAGGGAGATTCATACATGTTCCTCCTGAAAGATAAACTTTTGTTGGGACAGTAAGTTTTTCTTCGCAAATAGGGGCATCGTAAACAGATTCAATAAAGGGGGAAATGTCTTCTGGATCAAATCTCTGTTGAGCAATATTAATTTTATTAGATGCTTTTCCATTATAAAACCAAGTTAGAGCATTGGCCGGATTCTTTCCATTTTTTATACATCTATTAAGATACCAATTTAAAAGTTCAGGATTTTGTTCTGAAATATCAATAAGGGGCGACAAAAGTGCTGCTTTTTTAACTAATGGTTTTTCTCCAATTAATCTTGCAAATGCATAACCTCCAGTACTATGGCCTAATCCATACGGTGCTACTCCTCTCTTTTGAGCATCACCATCTACTAAAATTTCTAAATCATTTACATAATTATCCATAGTAAAATTTCCGTTTGACTTGCCACTATTTCGGGGACTAAAAGTAACAATATTAAAATCTTGGGCTAATTTATCTACTAAAGCATTCCTTCTAGCGCAACCTCCTAAACCTTTTGCAAGAATAATAGAGGGTGATTCTTTATCTTTGTAATATCTTTTGACTTCCAAATTAACATTGTCTCCTACATTCAAAATACTAGACTCTTTGGAAGGTTCTTCTACACTTCCTAATTTATCTGTAAATGGGAGATTCAGGGTGGCTAAGCCCATTCCTAACGCACCTTTCCCGGCATATTTTAGAAATTCTCTTCGCATCATATAAATAATTAGACTAAGAAGTATTTAAGCTTTTCTATCTGTTACTACTATGTAATTACAATTAATAAATATTTATTTAATATAAATTATATTAATGAGTTGATGTCTCTAACAATCATATTAATTGTTTCATCATCGAATCCGTGGGATTTTGCTCCTTGTTCTATTGTTTCAATACTTGCACCATAACAACCTGCGCAGGATAAACCATAACCCATAAAAATCATAAGTGCATTTGGAATTTTTTCTACCGCCTCGTCAATCCTTGTATTTGCGGTAACAATAAAATCAGATTTTTTTTTTGAGGATATATCATTAATTTCATTTAAAATTTGTTTGGCGTGAGATTTAATGTTAACTTTTTTGATAATTGAAACAATTTTACTTTCTTTATTTATTATGAATGTTGTTCTAATTATTCCTTGTTTTTTTAATCCAAAAATTCTTTTTTCTCCATAAACTCCAAATGTTTTTGCAATTTCATTATTAGTATCTGGAACTAATTCAAATGGAAGTTTATATTTTTCTTTGAACTTTGAATGTGATTCTGAGTCATCTGGAGAAATTCCTAATATTTCAATTCCTTTATCTTTTAATTTACTATATCCATCTCTTATTGAACATGCTTCCTTAGTGCATCCACCCGTAAAATCTTTAGGATAGAAGTAAATTACTAGAAAATTATTTTTTTTAAGAGGACTCCCTATATTGATTAAAGTGCCTTTTTCATTTTTATATGAAAATGTTGGGGAAGAATCTCCAATGCTTAATTTGTCCATAAAAAATTAAATTTTAGTAGATATAAAAATGTAATGTAGGAGGGATAACTTTAAGAATATAGAATATAGGAAAATAAAATGGGTAGAAAAGAAAGAAAGAATTTTGGATTAGCATTAATTGTTAGTGGAGTGATAGGGATGACAATGTTTTCAGGATTTGGAACTTACTTCAGCAAGAAACAAAGCGAAGTCTTGGGTCAGCAATCTATTGACATAATTCAAGATACTTTATATTTAGCTAATGAATTTAAAGATATTTATGAAAATTTAATTGAAAATTGGAATGAATTAAGTGATGAAAAAAAGGTAAAAAGTCTGCGCGGAATTTATGATGGTTTAAATGAATATGAAAAATTGTTAGATACTCCTGCTTATTATAAAGCGATGTATGAACGTTCAATGCAAGAAAGATATAAACAAAAAACCAAACAATCAAGAGATTTGGCTTTTTTGGGCTTGGGATTTTTTGGGACTGGACTTTGTGTTTATCCAACAAGTAAGAGGGAAGAAGAAGATTAAAGTGAATCATAAATCCTCTTCAACATCTTCGCGTCTCCGACGATGTCAGGAGATTCGCAGACGAGCGCGCCTTTGACGTCGTATTCTTTTAGAACTTTTAATAATTCCCTATATTTCATGTCGCACATTTTATCTTGAAGATTGACATGATATTTTTCTCCCTTTTCTCCGTAGACAATTCCTGATAAATGCATGTGCATATTATGTAAACCTTTTTTTCCGAGAGCTTTTTCGATTTGATTTAAAATATCTCTAAATTCTTTTTCTGAATTCCATCCGCCGTTATTTCTTGCGTGTATGTGAGAAAAGTCGACGCAAGGCATAACTTGATCTAATTCTTGGGAAAGTTGCAAATTTTCTTGTAATGTTCCGAATTGCGTTGGCTTGCCGGTTGTTTCTGGACGTATCCAAACTTTATTATTTTTTAATTTTAATTCTTCAATAATTTTTTCAAATTGTTGTTTGACTTGTTTGTAAACCTGCGTGACAGGTTGTTTTAGATAATAAGCTGGATGAAATGTCAAAGAATAACCGCCCGCTAAATTTAGTGCTTTCGCAGCTTGAAGGATTCTTGTTCTGCTTGCACCAACTTTTTCTTTTTCCTCTGCGTTAAGATTTATGTAATATGAACCATGGGCGGTTAGTAATAAATCATCTTTTGCAACTAATTTTACTTTTAGTGCGTCATCGTCTTTTAACCAAACAGAATGAACGAATTCCATTTCCATTCCGTCGAGGTTTATTTCTTTTAGAAAATTTACCCCATTAATTGCGTTTCTGTCAGGAGTTTCCGGGGGAATTCCTGCCGGCATGAAATGAAGTTTTGATGGTTGAAACATGAATATTTAATGAGAAGTATGTTTTTATAATTAATTAATAAAATCTCTTATTATTTTCTAAACAACAAAATTAATAAAGTTGATAATATAGAAATAATTAACAATTGTCAATTATTGTTGTAAGGGGGTAAAATGAAAGAAAAACATTCAAGACATGACGCGGCTCGTTCAGAGTACCATATGTATGGACATACTTTACTTAGGGTGGTAATTGGATTGTTATTTATAATAACAGGTTGGGCTAAGCTTCAAAATCCAGCAGGAATAATTGGGATGGTTGGTAGTGTTCCATTATTTGGTAGTGCAGCTACTTTATTCGGATGGGTAGTAATTATTTCTGAATTACTATTTGGAGCACTAATTTTAGTTGGATATAAAGTTAGGTATACTGCTTGGCCATTAGCATTCATTCTATTAGTAGCTACACTTAGTTTTGTTGGACCTAATCCGGAACAAGGGTGGCTCTCTGTAAATGCTTTTTTCCATTACATATCTATAGCAGTGTTAGTTAGTTTGGCATGGACTGGACCTGGAGAATGGGCAATTAGTGAAGTTCGTTAATTTATTTTTTATTTTTTATTTTGTTATATCTTTTAAATCTTAATATCTTAATTAAAACATGGATAAAAAGACGGTAGTGATAATTGGTGGAGGATTTGCAGGAAGTGAAATAGCTAGGCTATTGGAAAAATGTGAATTTCTTGAGGTTATTTTAGTAGATAGTAAAAATTATTTTGAATTCACTCCCTCTATATTAAGGGTAATGGTTAAACCAGAGCATATGAAGAAAATTCAAGTTATACACAAACATTATCTTAAAAATACAAGAGTTATAGTTGGAAAGGTTGTTGATATAAATCCTGAAGATAAAAAAGTTTATTATAGAACTAATAAAATAAAGAGAAATATAAATTTTGATTATTTAGTTATTAGTTCTGGAAGCAGTTATTCTTTTCCGTTTAAAGGACATGACACAATTCTTCCAGTTAGGACCGAAAGATTAAGAGAAAAATTCAATCAAATACAAGATGCAAAAAAAATATTAATTGTTGGAGGAGGTTTAGTTGGTGTTGAAGTTGCTGGAGAATTATTAGATAATTATAAAATTCCTGGGGAAAAAGAAATTACAATTATTCAATCTGGTTCAGAATTAATTGAAAGGAATAATAAAAAAGCAAGAGATTTTGCAAAAAAATATCTTGAAAAAAAAGGCGTTAAAATAATATTTAATGATAGGGTTGTAAAAAGAACTGAAAAGATTTGCGAAACAAAAAATGGGAATAAATTTAGTGCTGATTTGGTTTTTAGTTGCATAGGAATAAAACCTAATTTTAGTTTTATGGAAAAATATTTTTCGGAATCACTAAATGAAAAGAATAATATTCAAGTTAATGAATTACTCCAAGTAATTGGAAAAGATAATAAAATTTATGAAAATATATTTGCCGCCGGAGATATTACTTCTTTGAAAGAAGAAAAAACAGCGCAAAATGCTGAAAAACAAGCACATATTGTTATAAATAATATAAAAAGTTTAGATAGAGGAAAAAAGCATGAATTGAATAAATATGTCTCTGCAGAAAGAATTTTAGTTATAAGTTTAGGAAAGTGGAATGGAATTTTAACTTATAAGAATTTTACTTTAACAGGAATATTGCCAGCTATTATGAAGAAGTGGATTGAATTCTATACTATGATGAAATATAGGTAATTATTTCTTCTTTTTTTTATGTTGTTTATCTTTCTTTTTATCACATAGATATTTCCTAATTAATTTGTAAATTATTAACAAAAGAATTAAAAGAATAAGCCAAAACCAAATTGGAATTTTTATTATAGGTGTCTCTTTTCTAAAGAATTTATCAATTTCCTCCGGTGTGGGAATAACACATGAAGCTTCCTCTTCTCTTTCTATTACTTCCGTACACTTGTTTAAATCTTTACAATTTCTTTTTCTCACAAAATTTTCACAAGTCCTCCAATCTCCACATTCCCAATTTGAATGACAAACAGGATTTATTTCAGAGGGATTTGGTTTTGAGCTTCCGGAGGAACTTCCTCCACCCGATGATGAACTTGAAGATGAAGGAGGAATTGTTTGATTTGAACAATCTTCGTAACAACTTGAGATAGTTTCATTTCCATTACAGATATTATCTCCACAAATTGCTTCAGTGATGGTTACTTTTACATCTGCAGGACTTAATTTTGAATCGGCACTAACTAAACTTAATAAAATTAAAATAGCAAAAAATAATATCACCTTTTTCATATATAAAAAATGAGAACTAAATTATTTAAAGATTTGCAAATCTTCTCTAAATATTATCAAGACTTTCTTAAATCATAAAGAATTTTATAGATAGAAAAGACTATAATTAAAATCATAATAACTATAATTAAAATGATTATTAAAAATATATAATTAGTATTTTCACTTTTGGTTTGAGTATTAGGAACATAATCTTCTGGTACATTTGATGCGTCTGTAACAATAACAGGAAACTCTACATTATATTTAACACCCATTCTAACTCCATCTCCTTTAGGGACAGATTGAACAGTCATTCTAATTAAATATTCTTCATTCATTGCAGCGTTTGAAGGAATTGAAATTTTCATTTTAATTTTTCCAGAATCTCCAAAATCCAAATTATAACTGCTTCCTGAAGTAATCTCTGCAATCTCACTTCCCTCCTCTAATAAAACTGTTGCAACAATATCTTCCTTGTCGCAAGTGTCTGACATTGAAGGACAATTATATACATCAAAAACTATTTCTTTTTCTTGTCCTGCATATGCTTTCAAAGGATTTGAATTATAATAAGGTGAATTTACAGCCAAAGCTAAAATAAAACTAGTATTCACTAGCAAAACTACAAATACTATTAAGCTTAATTTTAAATTTCTATTAACCATGGGTTTAATCGTGCTGATGTTGCTTCATAATCTTGGGCGCTAACTTCTGGAACTAAAGATATACAAAAACCAAGACTACCTTGGTTGCTTCCTGAAGGACCTCTCGGAATTGCTACATTTGTTGATCGAAGAGTATTATTTATTAGTACTATTCCTGTTCCACATACATCTCCAGATGAATCTCCAGCTAAAAATACTGATGCGGGAATACTTTCAGTTGATGCCGTTACTCCTATTAAATCTCTTGCAGTTACACTTAAACTTCCATCCGTTGGAACGTTAAAGTTACCTTGATTTGTTATTCCAACATTGGGTAATGTAACATTAGTAGCACTAGGAGCGATAACACCTAAATCAATATTTGTATTATATGTTATAGCCTTTAATTGCCCGACTTGAGCAAAAAAAGTACTCGCCAAAGTATCACTTCCAGGAGTCGGGGTTGCTAAATCTGTTATGAAAAAAGTCATCGTCCAGTCTCCTGCTCCATCATAATATTGCATTGAAACAGTACAATCATATGTTTTTGTTTTTGATGTTCTCAAAAGAATATTTTCAACACACCCTCCAGCTCTGTCTGTTTCCCCAACTCTTCTAAAAGTCACTAATGCAGAAGCGTCATTTAAATTGTCATAGCCATTAGGATCTCTTGCAGTAAATTGAACAAGAACATTTTTTGATAATCCTGGAGTTAATGAAACTGGAACATTGGCAAAAGGAACATTTGTTATTTTAGGTGGAGCATTACCAACACTAACTTTAACATCAGAAGGTGCAAATAAAGGATCATCTCCGGATGTAAGAAAGATAAACGCTCCGATTAATATAATAGCAGCAACTACGATTAATGATATCCAATACCCTCTTTTCATTTTCTATTTAAGAAGAGACCATTTATAAAATTATCTTTTGTAATATAGGTATATATTTTATAAAAAATAGAAATTGGATTAAAAAAGATTTTAATAATTAAACAAAAGATATAAAAAGATTTTTGTTTTGGTATAGATAATAAATTATGTCCCTCCAAACGAAAAAATGTCAAAATCAAAAAATAAGACTGAAAAAAAATCAAGCAAAGGAAAAAAACCTGAAGAAGTTGTGAAGAAAGTTGAGGATGTAATTTTAAAAATCGCGATTGAGATTGCGAAACATGGTGAGGGTGCTTTATTTGTTATCGGGGAGAAAGTTCCTTATTCTCATCTACTTAAACATAGAATAAAAAGAATTAGTGTTTTTGAAACGGGTTCTGAAAAATTATTAAAAGGATTGGCAGTTATAGATGGAGCTATAATAATAGATCCAAAAGGAACTTTAATTGATTATGGTGTATTAATAAAAAAGACATCTCCATTTTTAGGATTTGGTACTAGGCATGCTGCTGCAATTACAGCCTCGAAGAATGGGAATATTTCTATATTAGTTTCTGAAGAAGAAAGGAAGGTAAAAGTTTTTAAGAATGGAAAATATATTTTACAGATAGATGCACTTCAGAAAAATGTTGTTAAAAGAATTTCTACAATTTCACAATTATTGGAAAGTGCCGGAGCTGGAGTTATTGGAACTGTTGGTGCAGCGACGCTGGTTCCTGCATTGGGAATTACTTTGATTCCAGGGATAATTGTTTTTGGTGGAAGTTATTATGCAATTAGAGCATTATTTGATACTGGCGGGAAAAAATAATTAACATTACTAATTAACTTAAAAGTGATTATAAAAGTTTAAATACTTCTTATTTTTCTGAATCGGACTAAATACAACTGATTGTAATTTAAAGAAAGATGTATACAACATATTGTATATATCCTAATATATGTTTGAGGTGCATGCATACGGAAAAAATGAATTGTCCATATTGTGCACACACTTCTTCAAAAGTCACAGATAAAAGAAAAGCTCCTGAAGGGATAAGGAGGAGAAGAGAGTGCCTAAACGCTAAGTGTAAGAAAAGATTTACCACTTATGAAAAGATAGAAAAAAGTGACTTGTACATTATAAAAAAAGACGGACGTAGAGAAAAGTTCAATCGAGAGAAATTAGAGAAAGGTGTTGAAAGAGCTTTTGAGAAACGTCCAGTTTCAAAAGAGAGGATTCAAATAATGATAAACGAAATTGAAGAAATAATGAGAAAAAAGGCCGGTGGAAAAAAAGAAATTAAAAGTTCATTAATTGGAGATTTGGTTATGAAAAAGATTTCTAAACTAGATAAAATTGCATATGTGAGATTTGCTTCTGTATATAAGGACTTTCACAATATAAAAGACTTTAAAGATGAATTGAGAGGAATGTAAAATGAGTAAACAATCAAGGGGATATAAAACAGAAAGTGGGGATGGAAAAGATGGCGTTAAAAATGGGGGCCTGAAGATTGATAGATATTTTACGTCGGGATATGAAGGAAAAGTTCCCGAAATGTTTAATTTTACAAAAACAGACATTGGTATAGCCGATGATAGTGGAGAATATTTGTTTACTCAAAAAGATGTTGAATTCCCTGAAGGATGGAGTCAACTTGCAAGAAAAATAGTTACATCAAGATATTTTTATGGAGAAAAAGAAACTTCAAAAAGAGAAAATTCTGCAAAAGGATTAGTTGATAGAGTGACCGAGACATTTGGAGAATGGGGAGAAAGGCAAGGATATTTTTCTTCGGTTGAAGATAGAAATGCATTTGTCGACGAATTAAGATATTTAACATTAAATCAGTCGATGGCTTTTAACTCTCCCGTGTGGTTTAATACCGGAATAAATAGAATTGCAGGAGATGGGAGTGATGAACAAAAAATTGCATATATATTAGACAAAGATGGAAATCCTCAATTGATGCCAAAAGGAAAAGATTTAGCTTATCCTCAAACTTCTGCTTGTTTTATTCAAAGTGTTGATGATACTATGGAAAGTATTATGCAACTTGCTGTTAATGAGGCTTTATTATTTAAGTATGGCTCAGGGACTGGAACAAATCTATCCACATTAAGATCATCGAGAGAAAAGCTTTCTGGAGGGGGAAAACCAAGTGGACCTTTAGCTTATTGGAAATTTTATGATTGCGTCGCTGAAATAGTAAAGTCCGGAGGAAAAACAAGAAGGGCTGCAAAGATGGATATTCTTGATATTAGTCATCCAGATATTCTGGAATTTATTGAATCAAAATCTAAAGAAGAAAGAAAGGCGTGGATATTAGAACAAAATGGGATAGATGCTGCCGAAGCTATTGGTACTGTAGCTTATCAAAATACAAATATTTCTGTTAGAGTTACTGATGATTTTATGAGGGCTGTTGAAAATGATGAAGATTGGCAGACAATTCCAGTTCATAATAAAGAAATGTTAAATGAAATGCCAAAATATAAAGCAAGAGACCTTTTAAGAAAAATTGCTGAGAATGCACATGAGTGTGCGGACCCCGGAATGCAATATCATGATAATATAAATGATATGCATACATCACCTAATACTGAGCCAATTTTTGCATCTAATCCATGTTCTGAATATATGTTTTTGAATAATAGTTCATGTAATTTAGCGTCGCTGAATCTTATGAAATTTTTAGTAGAAGATGGTGATAAAATTACTTTTGATGTTGAAGGATTTAGTAAGGGCGTTAGAACTACTGCAATTGCCCAGGACTTAGAGTTTGATAATTCAAGTTATCCTACTGCAAGTATTGCAAAAAATTCTCATGAATATAGACCTTTAGGAACAGGATATGCTAATCTTGGTTCAATGCTAATGTTTTTAGGAATACCTTATGATAGCGATGAGGGAAGGGTAGTTGGAGGAGCAATTACTGCTTTGTTGACAGGAAAGGTTTATGAAACATCGACGGAAATGGCTGAAAAAGTTGGAGCTTTTAAGGGATACGAAAAAAATAAAGAACCAATGATGAAAGTTATGAGAAAACATAGAGATGCATTAAGTGGAATTGATAGAGATAAAATTCCTAAAGGACTAGAAACTATTTTTGATGAAGCCAAAAGAACGTGGGATAATGTTGTTGAGAGGGGCGAAATGTATGGTTTTAGAAATGCGCAAGCAACGGTTCTAGCACCGACGGGAACTATTGGTTTAATGATGGATTGTGACACATTAGGAATTGAGCCATCCACTGGATTGGTGCAAACTAAACTTCTATCTGAAAGTGGAAAATTGAAAATCGTTAACCAAACAGTTGAGCCATCATTAGTTAGATTAGGATATAATAAAAAACAAGTTAAAGATATGGTAGAATATGTTTTGGAAAAAGAAACCATGGAGGGTGCGCCACATATAAGTGAGGAACATCTTTCTATTTTTGATACTTCAAATAAACCTAAACATGCAACTAGAACAATTTCTTACCAAGGACATATAGATATGATGGCTGCCGCTCAACCTTTTATTTCTGGAGCGATATCAAAAACTGTAAATCTTCCACAAGAAGCAACGGTTGAAGATATTGAAGGAATTTATTTTGATGCTTGGAAAAAAGGATTGAAGTCTATTGCTTTGTATAGGGATGGAAGTAAATTAAGACAACCTTTGAGTTTTACTGATAAAGAAACTTATGCACCTGTTAGGAGGAAATTGCCGACGACAGCAGATTCAAAAAGACACAAATTTGATATATCAGGACATGAAGGATATTTTCACGTTGGATTTTTTGAAAATGGAGATTTGGGTGAATTATTTTTGAATATGAGTAAACATGGAAGTACTGTTAAGGGACTTGCAGATTCTATTGGAATATTAACTTCAATTGCACTTCAATATGGAGTTCCTCCAATCGCACTTTATGAAAAATTCAGACATCAAAAATTCGAGCCAAGAGGAATGATTAAGGAAGGGCATCCAGATATACATACTGCAGATTCAGTAATGGATTATATTTGGAATTACATTGGTAAGGAATTTCTTGATGTTGAGAATAAGGGGGAAGAGTTAGAAGAAATTATTGATGAATATTCTGATAATACCAGAGTTAAAAAAAAACAAAATAAAGTAAACGGAAAATTAGTTGAAGAAGAGCTCGGAGGTTTCTGTTTGGTTTGTGGAGATCAAATGATAAAAAAAGGACATTGTAGGGAAATTTGTTTAAAATGTGACCACGAAGAATTAAGTGGTTGTGGAGGATAAATGGGAAATCCGGATCAAAAAATTATTGTTGTTGAAAGAGACATTCTTTTCTCTGATGGAAATTATTTTAATGGTTTTAAGCCACATTCTGATTTTGATTATGAAAAAATAATTCTTAAAAATCTAAAAACCATGAGGAGGGGTTCAACAGAAGAACCTATAGATCATCCGTCGGGAAATGCAGAACTTGATACTTCTAATAAACAACCTATTGGTTATATGCATATAACCAATAGGTTGT
>Ga0209542_10007525_pt1 | contig 20671 bp, 37 predicted proteins | sample RifCSPhighO2_01_FD_184028 | JGI IMG/M metagenome (GOLD analysis project Ga0209542, IMG submission 184028) | Soil microbial communities from Rifle, Colorado - Rifle CSP2_plank highO2_0.1 (SPAdes) (version 2) | ecosystem: Environmental > Terrestrial > Deep subsurface > Rock core/Sediment ...
AAAATTTTAATAGAGCAAAGAAATTTAAACGAAGTTTGGGACAAAGCTCCAAAAAATATTAAAATAAAAAATCCTGCATTTGAATTTGTTGATAAAAAATATATTTCTGGAATTGTGACTGAATTGGGAGTTATGAAATACGAGAATTTTGCAAAGAAAGTTAAAATAAATTAATTTTTCCCCTGATACTTAATCATCGTCCTTGTTATTTCTTCATTAATTTTTTCAAATTCTCCTTCTAAACTTTCTTTAACTTTTTCCAATTTTATTATTTGCTCCTGAATTAAATTTTTTGTTTCAGGAATTGATTTTTTAATATAATTTTTTTCTCCAATTGCGACAATCAATTCTTCTGAAATAAGTTTTGCTTTTGCAAATATTCCTGCGCCGATTGGAGAAAGAATTTCCTTGTCTTTTTTTATTTCATCTAATCCAAGATTTAGCGAAGCCATATCAAGAAGCGTTTGCTCAACAGCCTGAAGTTGTTGCTGAATTGCGACTATCTGCTGTTCCAGCATCTGAAATTTAAAATTTAATTCTTGTTCTGCGTTTTTTTCCATCTTTTTAATAGAAGAATATTGTTTTTAAGAGTTTTGTTGAATTGAATGTTTTTTATATTTAGAAAGATTTAAATATCGCTTACCATTATTTATGTGTATGAAAATTAGTAAGGAAGATTTGTTAAGAATAAATCACGGATTTGGAGGAAATTTAAGAAGCGATTCTAGTCTGGACTTTGCAATTAATGTGCAGGAAAATCTCAAATTAGGTCCATATAAAAAATTAGCTTATTTATGGAGGGCAATTTTAGTTGATCATCCATTTTCAGATGGGAATAAAAGAACAGCAACATTTGTTGCTTTTGTTTTTGCAAAAGAACATAATAAGCAAGTAGATAGAGACTTATTATTACACCAGATAATTTCAATAGCTAAGAAGAATATTCAGAGTATAAGAAATATAGAAGAAAGAATAAAAACTTTCATAAAATGAAAAAAAGTGAAATTAAAAAAATTTTGAAAGAGAACAAAGAAGTTTTTGAAATTCTTGAAAATTATGACAAGACCCGCGAACTTCCGTTTCAAAGAAAAAGAATTGATATAACTCTGTCATTGGAAACCATAAATAAATTAAAAAAAATAAAACAAAAAACAGGAAAGCCGATTTCCCAAATAATTGAAGCTAAATTCAGTTAAACAATTCTATACAACATCCCACCATTTTCTAAGTATCGCCCCGAAAATTATTGCAAATAAAATATAAAATAAAAACCAACTCATTCCAAGCCACAATTTTGGATTTCCAGCTTCAATAAAATAATCTCCAAACCATCTAAAAAATAAAATAAATGGAATTCCAGTATAAGCAATAGCGCGCATGCTTAATTTCATTTGTTTTGGAATTAATTTAAATTGTTTTTTTTGCAATTCCATTAATTTTTCAGGATGGGCTTTAAATTCTTTCATTTGGTTAGAAATTTCTTTTTGCTCTTTTTTTAATTCTTTCAGGGCTTTCTGGTCTGTTGCGTATTTTTGAACAATTGTCGTCAATAAAGTAATTGTAAAAACTACAACCAGCATCCCGATATTTAAATTCCAGTTTAATAAAATTCCAGCGCTGGGATTTAAAACAGCGTGAACAGAATTTTTTATTGCAGGAGCTTTGTCCCATAAAGAAGCAATTATTAGGGAAACAATCATTATGATAATTATTAATGTAAAACTTCCTTCGCCTTTTTTATTTTCAAGATTAGTTATTGCTTCTTTTTTTTCTTCGGAATTTTCTTGTTCTTCCATTTTAAAAATTTAATCTCCTCCCATGAATTTTCTCATTCCAGGATTCATGTCCGTCATATGTTGCTGCGCAATGCTTTGATAAAACTGATGGAAAATCATAATCACTAATAAAATAGAAGTTCCTCCAACTAAAGCTCCGAGCAAGTTTGTAAATGAAGCAAGCAATCCAATTGCAGCTCCGCCCATCACAGTTAAAGGCATTATATATCTGTCTAAAATACTTTCTAAAATCCTTATATCCTGCCTAAATCCTGAAACCTGCAATCCTGATGCAGCAATCTTTTGAGCTTGGCTTTTTGCATCCATTCCTGCTGTTTTAACCCAAAATACCGAGAATAAAGTTGCTAATCCCATATAAAATAAAATATGTATAACTGACTGAAGTAAATATTTCCATAAAAATCCGCCTCTTACAATTAATTCTAATAAATTAGTTGAGCCTATCCAAAAAGCCAACCCGGAAACTGCCTGGCCTCCGGCAAAACTCCCTAAAAATGTTGGGCTTCCTCTCCAATTTTCTATTAATCCTCCAAACAATTGAATGTTCGCGACTAAAGCCGCAGTTAGAATAACTGGAATTACCGAAGCATAAAAAAATGACAAAGGCCATTTAACTCCATATCCCCTAACTTTTCCGAATGATAATGGAATTTCAACTTTCAGAGATTGAGCCCAGACAACTATTAAGAAAATTAAAATTGTTGCTAAAATTGCAGCAAGCGCAGAAAGTATTTCTACAGGATATTTATTAATAATAGATTGAACTAAAACAAAAACTTTTCCGGAACATGGAGTATTGCCGAAATCAAGCAAACAATTTTTTCCTTGCTGATTTATGAATTGAAATGCGCTTGTAAATAAAGTCCAGGAAACTCCTGCTCCAATAAATAAACTTACTCCTGAACCAAAGCCCCATTTCTCGCAAACTTCATTCATATAGAAAATAACCAATCCGCCTAAAATTAATTGAAAAATTACAACTGGAGCAAGTCCCGGCATAGCTTCCAATCCTTTCATCGCCACATAAACAACTGATTCAAAAATTATAAAAAAGAAAACTAAAATTTTTTGAATTCCTTGAAAAAATTTTCTTCCTTCTGGCGTCGCCGTATCAATATTTAATATTCCAGAGCCGGCAAGCAACTGCAGAATAATAGAACCCATAACAATTGGTCCAATTCCCAGCGAGATTATACTCCCAAAATCAGTTGCAAGCAAAACAGCGAGGAATTCAAATCTCTCAAGCGCATTATTTGAAAGCCCGAATAATGGGATATTCGCTAAAACGAAAAACGAAGCAAGAATTATCAAAGTCCATTTTAATTTAACATTAAAACTTAATTTTTTCTCTTCAGGTTTTCTGACTTCCGGAATAAATGTGAAGATTTTAGTTAAATTCATTTTTCAACTCTTTTGGAAAAATAATTTCCGATTTTTTAGTTAAATTCATTTTATATCAATCTTAATTTTTTTGATTAATTCTATTTAATTTATTCTTCAACTTTCTTTTTTTCTTTCTCAACAATTTTCACTTCTTTTGGTTTTTCTTTTTTACGATTATATTCAACCAAAGGGGTTTCCATAATTTTTCTAACTTCAACAATAATTTTTCCGCCGACAGCTTCAACTTTTTTTATCGCTGATTCAGAAGCGCTTTGAGCTGTTATAATAAATTTATTTTTAATTTCTCCGTCTCCAAGAATTTTGTAGCTTGAAAGATTAACCTCTCCGGATTTATATTTTTCCTGGATCTCTCCGACATTTATTCTGTCTCTCTTGTCTCTTTTTGTTCCTCTGCTTGTTATTCCCTGCTTTCCAAAATAATCATGTCCATAAAGTTTTAAAATTAAAGTTTTTTTCTGGTCTGCTCTTTTTCCGGTTCCAGCCATTCCTTTTCCGCCTCTATGCCCGCTTCCCTGACTTTTTTTTCTTGCGCCCGTTCCACAAGTTCCCATTTTTCTTCCGTGATATCTTGAAGATTTTTTTCTCTTTTTTGTTTTTTTTAATCCCATTTTACAGCATCCTCCAGTTTGACCACGCTTGGGCAAACTGACAAAAATTTATTTTTGAAAATTTTTGTTATCATAACATCCTCTCTACTAAATCATTTATTTTTTCCTTATTATTCCCTAAAACTCCCTTTCTTGTTTCCCAAAATGTTTTTTTGAATCAATTCCTTTTCTAGGAGGATGTAATCTAAAAAAAGGTTTTAATTTTCCAGCAACTTTTTTCCCTCTTGCTTCTTTTAATTTTTTATAAGTCTCGTCGTTAATTTCTCCAAAAGCAACAAAATCCGCCACAGATTTTAGCATTCCCAACTGAACATCATTCGGTTTTTCAATAACCACACAGCTGTATTTTTTTCTGATTCTGAGTCTGTCTAAAGTTTCTTTTATTTTATAATCAAGACCAATCTCGCCGACGATTCTAATTATGCAGATCATTTTTTGTTTCCTCTATTTGTTTTTTTTAGAGCATCAATGCAAGCTTTGACCAAATTCCCAGTTGTTCTCGTTTGTCCTTTAGTTTTGCTGTAAATATCTTTAATTCCAGCCAGCATTAAAACTTTCTTTAATTCATTTGTTACAACTAATCCTGTTCCTTGAGGAGCAGGAATTAATTTTATTTCAACACTTCCAGATTTTCCTTCAACTTTGAAAGGAATTGTGTGCGGTGCTGAACATTCACAGTCAAATGCAGAACATTTTCTTGTTATTTTAAAAATATTTATTTTAGCATTGATTGCAGATTTACTTCTTGCAGGAAGGGTTTCGACTGAACTTCCTTTTCCAATACCAATGTGGCCGTTTTCATCTCCTACTACAGACATTGCAGAAAATTTTAGGATATTTCCTTCTTGGGTTTTTCTTTGAGTTTGTTTCCAGGCGCGCCTTTTTCCCCCGCCAAATTTTCCTTTGGCTTGCCCGATTAAAATTAAATCTCTTTTAAGAGTTAATAATGAATCTACAATCTCGGGCTCTAGAATTTTTTCTCCTTTATCTAAAATTTCATCGATATTCTTTATTTTTCCGTCTTTAACTCTTCTCCCTAAGTTTGTTTTTGGCTCCCACGATTCCATTGAAAATTCTTCTTTTTCCCATGGTTTTTTAAAAGTTTTATTATTCGGAGCTTTCACTTCTTTTTTAATAACTGCATCAATTGTTTTCACTTCTTCATCTTTAAGTTCGTCTTCGTTTAAAACTTTTTCAGGGTTTTCAGCATATTCATCTTTAATTTGATTTTTTAGTTGGGTCATTTTTCTTTGTCAATTTTAGATTTAATTTCATCAAATGGAATTTTATTTTTAAGATGGTTGCCCTTTATTCTTGATTCTTCCGGAAAACTTTCTTTTTTACATTCTATTTTTATTCCAGAATCAATCAATCCCAAAATAAATGCATACACTCTTGTTTTGTGGAGTACTCTCGCCATTCCAAAATCAATAATTGGTTTTTCCTCAAAGGATGACTCTGGTGAGCCTTCCCCGAGGGATGACTCTGGTGAGCCTTCTAATCTTTTTAATAAAATTTTTTTCCCAAATAAATAACCAGTTAAATAAGCAGCAGGAATTGATTTTATACTTTCTTCTTTTGGCCAGCCGTATTTTAACAGCACTTTTGAATCTATTCCAAGCAGTATTTTATCTTGGGCATTATCGCTTTTAACATATTGTACTATTAGATATTTGTTAGTTTTTCTGAAAATCACTCTCGGCAATCCACTTTTTAGCAATGCAAATCTTTTTTTGTAGTCTGTTTTGAATTCTTTTCTTCTACGTTTTAAATTTGTCATTTTTTATTTAAATCTCCTATATATCTTTTAAGATCCATCTTATTTTTAAATTCACGATTTTTTATTTTTTTTCTTATTTTATTAAGTTCTTCTTTGTTTATTTTTTGGATTCTTCCTCTTGCGTAATTTCTAAGTTTTCTAGTCATAATCACGTATTCTTGTTTTCTTTTTTTAACAATTTTTCTTACATTCCCCGCGCTTCTTTTTCTCCCTTTTCTTTCAATTTTTTTTCTTCCTTTAATTGATTTGATAATTATTGCTCCGCCGGCAACTAAATCTCTGATGTCTTGCTTTGTAATTGCTTCTTTAATTTCATCTTTTCTTGATTCTATGAAAACAATTCTTCCCTTGCCTACATTGAATGTTCTGGATGTTAATTCTTTTTTATTTCGGAGGTTCATTTCTTTTCCTCCTTAGAAATTTCTTTTTTCTTGGTGTTTAACTTTAGGAATTTTTCGGGATTCATATTGTATATTTCAATTTTCATTTCTTTAGCTTTTTTTGCTATCTCAATTTTTTTTCTTTTTCCGATGCCGCTGATTATTGCAACTTCATTTTTTTTCATTTTTTCTAAATCCTTTACATTGTTAATTTTTATGATTTTTCTCTCTCTTAATTTTCTGTTTGATCTGTATCCAATGCTGACAACTGCAGCAGAACCTTTTCTTTTTTCCCTCATTTTATTATGTCTTCCAGTAGGTCTTCTCCAAACTTGTTTTTTCTTCCTTCCTTTTCCCAATTTTGCATATCTGCTCCAAGTTCGTCTTAAAAATTTTACCATTTAGATTTCCCTCCCAGATTTATTTGTAATATAAATTCCGTCCTGAAAAACTCTTCGATCTCTTCCCCTGATTTTTGTTACTTTTTCTAAATTTGCAGCGGCCTGTCCGGCAAGTTCTTTGTTTGTTGAGAGGATTGTAATAATTTCTTTTTCAATCTTAATATCCACGTTTTTTGGAAGTTCAACCTTTCTATCAACTTTCTCACCGAGAAAATTTTTAACTATTGCAATATTTCCATCAATTTTTACAGTCATAGGAAAATGGCTTGAGCATATTTTTAATTTGTATTCAAATTTTTTTTGAACTCCATTAATCATATTTTTAATGTGAGCAGTATAAGTATTAATCATTCTTTTTTCTCTTTTTGTTGTTTTTTCACAGCTAAGAATTATTTTCTTATCTTTTTTTTCTAAATTAATTTTTCCAAGATTAAATTCTTTAGAATTTTCTCCTTCTTTTCCTTTTAAAATCAGTTTATTTTTGTCTATTTCTGCTTCTACTCTTTCTGGAATTTCAATTTCGTTTTTCATTCTAATAAAAATATGCAATTAAGCACCCTCCGATTTTTTCTTTCTCAGCTTCTTCATGCGTTATCAAACCCTTATTTGTGGAGATAATTAAAACTCCAAGACTTGTTGAAGGAAGATATCTTCTTCTATATTTTTCAATGTCTTCTTTTTTAAGGGTAAATCTTGGTTTAATCGCCCTACATTCAGACAAATCTCCAATTGTTAGTTGTATTGATTTATCATCTGCATCTATCCGATATTTTTTTATTGCTCCTTCCTGTTTCATTATTTTAAGAATTTCAATTAAGAGGTTTGAAATTCTATTTATCTTTACATTTTCTTTTCCAGATATCTTGGCATTTTTTATCATATTCAAAGCATCAGCTACAACATCATGCGACATTTTTTATTTCTCCAAATTTATTTTTCATTTTAACTATATTTTTTAAATCCGATTTCTTCAGCAATTTCTCTGAAGCAGTGTCGGCATAAATTTAATCCATATGAACCTATATGCGCGCCAAATCTTCCGCATTTTTCGCATTTTTTCGCTGCGATTCCAATTTTTCTTTCTTTAGGTTTATTATGTTTTATGAATTTTGCTTTAACTACTGGTTTAGCATCTAATTGTTTAAACGCTTTTTTCCAATCGCTTGCTGTCATTTTATTCAATCCTTGTCTGGAAATTTTCTTCCATAAATTTAATTATTTCTTCCTTCGTAATTATTTGTTTTTTAGATATTTTTCCTTTTTTTATTTTTTTTAATCTTATTCTTCTTCCGGCTCTTTTAAACACTACCGTTACATCTAGTCCGGCAATTCCAATGTCTCGCTGGTATTCCATGCCCGGAATTTCAAGATATTCTTTTATTCCAAATGAGAAATTATTTTCACTCATCTGTCTTTTCTTTACGAAATTATCAACGGCTGCTAACAATCTTCTTAATAATTCCTCTTTGCCCTTTCTTATTGTAACAACTGCGCCAACTTCAAGTCCTGGCCTGACATCTAAAGACGGAATTCTTTTGTTGGATTTCATTTTAGCAGGTTTTCTTTTGGTGATAAAGCTAAGAAGTTTAAATCCTTTCTCAAGTTTTTCTGCAATTCCACTGACATTTAAAACTACTTTTTCTATTCTAATTTTTCTCATCGCATTTTCTGAATGCGATCGACGGGATTCAGTCCCAGTCATCGCATTTTCTTCTGAACTTTTTTTAATTATTTTTTGTTCGTTTTTCATTCTATTACCATTATTTGTTTAATTAAAACATTTATTTTTTCGTTTTTGCTGTCAATTATCGCCATCTTTCTTCCTTTTAAATCTTGAATTTGTTCTAAGATTATTTTTTCTATCTGTCCGGTTTTTCCAGAATGTTTCCCTGCAAAAACAATAACTTTTGATTTTTCTTTTAATGGAAGGCATTTTTCTATTTTTTTATCTTTAAAAGTTATAATAACAGAGTCATTTGTCATGCAGTTAAATTTAGGATCTATTAAAAAATTTCCGCCGTCATTTAAGTTAATCTGAATTTTTTTCCCGGGAATTATTTTTTTGTTTATAATTTTTGAAATTTTTCTATTTGTTTCATCTTCTTTAATTTTATTTAATTCAAATTTTCCTTTTTCTGAAAGTTCAAGTCTGTAATAAATTTTTGAAGGAAGTACTGAAAGAGTATCAAAAAGCGCCATTCCCATTTTTTCATCTTTAACAATCCGATTATTTATTAACAAATGTTTTTTTTGAATAGCAGTTTTTACTTCTTCTCTTGTTTGTGCTATTTTTAATAAATCTCTTAAAACAATTAATAAGGGAATTCCTTTTTTTGAAAGAGGCTGTATTGTAAAAGTATTGCCTTTTCTAGCGATTGGCCAATTCTTTGGAATATTTTGTTTTTTCAAATGCCCCATTATTTCTTTACTCCGATTTGTTCTGTTTTTGCATTTTTATTTATTCCCTCTATGGGATTTTTTTTCACTTGATTTTTTATTTCAGAAGTTTCCTGTTTGTTCTCTGCTCGTGTTTTTTTTAATCTTTCTGATAATTCTATGATTTGTAAATTTGAAGGTTGCAATTTAAGATTCACTTTTGATCCGTCTTGTTTTTTTGCCTGTATGCCTTCAATAATTACCATTGACTTTTTTATATCTACCTCAAGAATCTTTCCAACTTCTCCTCTAAATTCTCCTCTCATGATTTTAACTTTATCTCCTTTTTTTATTTGAATGCTTCTTTTATTTTGTTTATGCCCTTCCTTAGGGTATTTATGCCCTTCATGCCCCTCCTTGGGGTATTCCTTAGGGTATTTTTTTCTCAACTCTTTTGATAAATTTACATTTACAAATTTTTTTCTTAAGTGTAACTGAGCATTTGCCCGATATTTTCTTTGTTTTCGAGGCTGTTTGCTTGCTTTCCATTTAGTTGAAAATTTATTTTTCATTTTAGTATACCATTGAAGCGATTTTTGCAATCTGTGCCCATCGCTCTTTGACCTCCCTTGCAATTGGTCCTTTAATCTGAGTTCCTTTCGGATTTCCTTTTTCATCTTTCATAATTGCTACGGCATTATCGCTGAAAGCAACTCTCTCTCCATTTAATCTTCTAAAAGGTTTTTTTTGTCGAATTATCACAGCATCAAAAACTTTTCCTTTCATCTCGGGAATACCTACTCTTACACTTACTTTAACCCAGTCTGCAATTTTTCCACTGACCTGCCTTCTTTTTGCCGCCTTGCTTCTTTTTACTGAAACCAATCTAACAATTTTCGCGCCGCTATTATCTGCTGCAATTAATTGCGCGCCTAAATTTAATCCTCTGGTTGCTCTCGCTGATATGGCTTTCATTTTATTATTTTACCTCTGAAATAGATTTAATTTTTTTGATTACAATAAAATGTATCATTTTACTTAATGGTCTGCATTCTTGAACTTTAATTAAATCTCCAACATTAATTTCTTTTTCCATGCTTTCAGGAAGTCTCGCATGTATTCTTGTTCTTGATTTTGTGTATCTTTCGTATTTTTTAACATATATCATTCTTTCAAATTCAATCACAACTCTTTTGTGAAATTTCTTTTTAACTATTCCCTCAAAAGTTCTACCTCTTGGATATATTTTTTTCTCTATCTTTTCAAAAACTTTATTTTCAGGAATGTTTAATTTTGTTTTTTTGTCTTTCATTTTAATCTTGTATGGATTCTTTTTCAAATCCGTGTTTTACTAAAATTTCTTTAACTTTCTTTTTGTGATTGCCTTGAAGTTCAACAATATTATTTTTACAGGTGCCTCCGCAGGCTAATTCATTCTTTAGGATTTTTCCGATTTTTTTTATATTGACGTCGGTGTCAAATCCTGAAACCACTGTTACTATCTTTCCATATCTTTTTTTATCGGTGGTTATAGCAATATTCTGTAAACTTTTTACCATTTGTTCGCATACACATGCTTGCTGAGGCAATCCGCATTTTGGGCATATTTCCATTATGAAAATTCTCCTGAATTTTTATATTTGAAAAATTTATTTTTCATTTTATTTTTCCCCCCCAATTTTATTTGAAGAGTTGAGGGTATTTATTCTTGCAAGGATTTTTTTAATTTGTCTTGCTTTTCCGCCGCTTTTTGATGCATTTGTTTTTATTAATTCCATTTTTAATTCTTTAACTTTTTTATCTCTTTCAATATTTGTTAATTTTTTTAAATCTTTAAATTTCATTTTATCTTCATATGTTCAAAATCTTTTGATCTAGCTTTAAGTTTATTTATTAATTCTAAATCAAGATTAACTTTATCTGTTAAGTGGGCATACGGAGATAAAATAGCTGTTTTTATTCCAACTGTTCCGGGTTTTGTTTCAGCTCTTGACTGCGCTCTGTCGACGACTTTTGCGCTGTCTCCCGTCTTTTTTAAATAACCTTGTGCAAAACGCCAGGTTTTTGCCCTTGCGCCCGGAAGTTTTCCACTTACTCTTATTTCTGCCCCAAGCGCTCCAGCTTTCATTATTCTTTCAAGAGCTTTGTAAGCAACGATTTTAAATTTTAATGGTCCAAACCTTTCTAAACTTAAAGCAATATCATCTGAAATTATCTGTGCATCAAATTCTGGCCGGAGGATTTCATCAATTTCAATGTGCGGGTTTTCAAGTTTAAATTGTTTTTTTAGAACAGTTGTTAATTCTGAAATTTTTTCCCCGCCTCTTCCAATTAACAATCCAGGTTTATGCGTTGAAATAATTATCTTTTCTCCAACTGGAGTATATTCTATTCTTACTCTGCTAAGTTTTCCTTTACCGGAGAATTTTTTAATAAATTCTTTTATAGCAAATTCGTCTTTCTTAAATTTTACAGTTTTTCTCTCGTCCATCTTATTTCTTTTTCTCCTTATTTTTTAATTTATTTTCTTTTTTTATTAATTCTCTTGCAACTAATCTGAGATGAGTTCTTTTTCTTTTCCATCTTCCAAATCTTGCTCTTGGTTTTTGACCTATGTTTGCAAAAGCTTCAACTATCACAGGATTCTCTAACCCATTTACAATTGCATTTGCAGATAAACTTTTTAATAGTCCTATAAAATATTCTGTTGCATCTTGAGGATATTTTCCCGAACCAGAAGCAAAACCTCCAGCTGATTTTTTGTGTCCTACTCCCCCCTTCATTGGAATCGCTTTTTTGTAAGCAAGGACTTGTTCTAAATCATTAATCGCTTTTTCAATTTTTTTGTGTTTAATAAATTTGCAGATGTCTCTAGAATATTTTGTTGACACTGAACCATTTTGAATATTCACTTCAGCATTGTCTTTTTTAATTTTTTTAGGCTTACCAAAGTCATCCCTCGGGGAATTTTGTGTTTCTGGTTTTTTTATTTGCTCAACTTTTTCTTTTGGAGTTTCAACCGGTTTTTCTTTAGAACTCTCAGTTTTTTCCATAAGTTTGTCATCGGCTTTTGCAATTTCTTGTTTTTTATTTTGTCTTGTGACCTTTAGGTTATTTTTATCGTCTAATTTTTGATTTTTTTGTTCTGTCATTTTATTTATTTTTTAGCCTGATGTTTAGTTCCCTTCGTTGCCCCGATTCCTGCCTTAGTATGCACAACTTTTGATCGAGTAAGGGAGAATTCTCCTAATTTATGTCCAATCATTTCGCCAACGATTTCCACCGGCGTAAATTCTTTTCCGTTATGAACTTGAATATTTGTTCCAACAAGTTCAGGAATAATGACTATATTTCTTTTGTGTGTTTTTATTTTTTTATTTTTATTTAATTTTTCTTTGACCAGTTTTACAAAACGTTCAATTTCCTGATAATTCCTAAGTAAATATCTTCGTTCTTTTGATTTCAAATATTTTGCAAACTCCTTTAGATTTAGCTGTTTAAGCTCTTCAAGTGTCTTTCCACGATATGTAAATTCTTTTTTCTTGTGCTCTGGGTTTATCATTTTATTTTTGTTTACCTGTCCTTCTCGGTCTTATCAAACCAACTTTTGCTCCAGGTGGGGCATTTCTCTTTGCAATCTTGCTCTTGATTCTTTTTCCTCTACCGCTTCCGAATGGATGATCAATTGCGTTCACTTTCACTGCAGAGGTTCTTGGATATAATTTATTCTTAGATCTTTTAATATGATACATTTTTCCTGCTTTTAGTATTGGCTTTTCAAATCTTCCATGTCCTGCAATGACGCCTATCACCGCTCTGCAATTTTTATGAAATATCTTTTCTTTTTTAGAGGGCATAAGAATGAATATATCATCTCCTACAATTCTATTTATTATTGCAGAATTTCCTCCGCTCTTTATAAATTTCCCGCCGTCTCCAGGTCTTGATTCAATGCAATAAATTTGAGTTTTTAGCGGAATGTTCTCAAGTCTTAGGATATTTCCGTCAACAAGATCTTCTCCTCCAAAATGTATTTTCTGTCCCTCTACCATTTTTTCAAAAGAAGGAATGTAAAAAATTCCGTCGGAATATTTAATTTTTGCGACTGGCGCAGTATGCGCTAGAGAATTTAATAATTTTAGAACTTCGCCCTCGCCTTCTAATTTTTTTGGGAATTGCAATTTGTATATGAATGCTTTTTTTCTGACTCTATAAGTCATACTTCCCTTTCCACGAGCCTGTTGAATTATGTTTTTTCCCATTTTACATCACTCCTAATTTCGTTGCAATATCCATTGCAAGATTATTTTTATTTAATTTAACATAAGCGATTTTTCTATTCCCCTGAATTAATGATCTGATTTTATTAACCTTAACATCAAAAGATTCTTCAATTTCTTTTTTTATTTCTTCTTTAGTGTTTCCCATTTCTGTTTCAAAGGTTAAAACATTTTCTGCTTCAATTTTCATGACTGCTTTTTCAGTTGATATTATTTTTAAGTTCATTTTAATCTTTCCTCCAATTCTTTGACTGCTTGTTCAGTATAAATTGTTAATCTTCCTAAACCGCCTTTTGCAAGGTCGGTTACATTTAATGTTTTTGTCTGCGCAACATCAAAATTATTTATTTTAATATTTTCTTTTTCTCCTAGAACTATTAACAAGCCAGCGTTGTGTTTATATTTTCTTCCTCGTAATTTTCCTTTACCGCTTCTAATTGCTTTTTTTACGATAGCCACTGAAAATAAATCTTCCCCAAGGATTTTTTTTAAAGATTCAAAAAATGGTTTTGTTTTTAAATTTAATATTTCTGATTCAACAACAAATGGAATTTCTTTGTTGATATTCTCAATTCTTCCATATTTTTTTTCAACGAATTTTTTATTTCCTGTTGCGCTTAATGCGGATTCAAATGCAATTTTATTTTCTTTTTTATTAATTTTTAATTCTTTTAAAAAATGCAGGATTTTTGGAGGGTGCGTACGCATTCCCCCTCTTGCTTGAGGAACTTCAGCTGCTACCCAATTAAATTTTGTTCCTTTTTGCGAAAGCATTTTTCTCGGAACTCTTGACTGCCCTCTTCCATAACCGCTTCTCCAGACATGCCTTCTATGAACAATTTTTCCCTTAGCTGCGTGCTGTTTTCCTGCAACTGACGATGGAGAATAAGGCTGCTGTCTTTTTTTTAATTCTAAAATTTTAGCAACTATATCTTCCCTGATTTTGTTTTCAAAAAATTTCGGCAATTCAATGGTTTTTTTTGTTTGCCCGTTAATATCTAAAACTTTTGTTTTCATTTTAATTCAATAAATTCATAATTCTTTTTTAATTGGTCTTTGCTTCCTCTAAGAGGAGCAGTGATTAACAGCTGTCTTTTTGCCGGTCCCTGAACACTTCCAGCGACGATAATATAATCTGATCTAATATCTCCGTAATTTTTTATATTTTTTAGCTTTTCGTCGGTATCTTTAGGAGTTTTTCCTAAATTTATTATTTTTTGATTATAATGAACTCTTGTAAACATTCCCATTTGTCCGGCCATAGGAACTCTGAAAGTGACTCTTGCAGGATGCCACGGTCCAATTGAACCAACTTTTCTCTGCCCCTTTTCAGTTTTATGGAATCTTAATTTTATTCCAAATCTTTTTACTGGTCCTGAAAATCCTTTTCCTTTTGTTAGCCCTCTTAAATCAACAATCTGCCATCCGTTAAAAACATCAAATATAGAAATTTCTTTATTTAGATTTTCTTTGACAAAAGAAATTTTTTCATCAAAATTTCCGGCAAGCCCAATCTCTTCTAAGTCAGGCCTTTTTTTTAGTCCTATTTTTTTTGGTTGAGAGTATACTATAACAGAAACATCGTCGTAATTTTCAGTTTTAATATTATCAATTTTTACTCCAGAAGAGGGTGTTTTTTCCGGGAGTTTAATGGCTCTTTTCAAATCCTTATCCAATTGCCCGACAAGAATTTCTTTTGCGACTTGATTGTTTTTATGAAACCTAACTGAAAAGATTTTAAGAGGCGGGCATTCAAGAATTGTTGCAGGAATTATAATTTGTTTGTCTTTAGACATAGAATTCTGGGTTTTGTCTTTAACAAGAGCAGAAGTCATTCCGGCTTTGTATCCAATAAAACCTTTCAAATTTTTTACAGAACCCGTCGGAATCACGCCCCAGTTCACTCTAGGCAAGACTTTTTTAGCCCTTTTTCTAGGCCAAAATTGCAAACTTCCTTTTCTTGGTGATTTTGGTGGTGCCATTTGTTACACTAATTGTCGTTATTGCGGATAACATTTTGTTCACCCTGGAATAATTTATTAAGAAAAAATTGGTTTATAAATTATTCGGCACAAAAAAAGTTAAGAAGGCAGAGTTTTTTACGCCCGGGAATAATTTATTAAGAAAAAATTGATTTATAATTATTAGGTGAAGAAATTCATTGCATCTAAGCGCTAAATTCTTTCTCTCTCTTTTCTTCTTTTTCATCTATGTTCGCAATTCTAATAATTTTGCCGGCTCTTTTTGATTTTTCTCTGACCATTGCAAAATCTTTTGAATTTTTTAATTCGTTTGGAATTTCAATTTTTTCAATTAAAAAAACATGTTTAATTAAAGCATCGTTAAAATCAGGTTTTTCAAACACAAAACTCTTGCCTATTTCAGAATCAGAAGTTTTCAGCGAGCAAAAATCAACTTTAATTTCTTCTTTTTCTTTCCCTGACTTTCCAGATTTAGGAGATTTTGGTTTTATTTTTAAAACATCCTCGTCGACTGAAAAACTTAAAGCAAAAAAAGTTTTTGGAAATTTTTCCAATAATCCAAGAATTTCTTTTCCGGACATTTCATTATCAATTAAATATCTTTTAACGCCCTGAAATTGCTTGATTTCTTTAAATTTAATTTCATTTTTCAAATCAGAAGTGGAAATAATCGCGCCCGTAACATTTGTTTTTCTTTCGCCTAATTTTTTAGCCATTATTTTTACAAGCTCGTTGGCGAATTCTGCGGAAGTTTTTATTTTATATCCTGGCTTGGATTTTTTTGCTTCAATCAAAGCCCTGTTTTTAAATTCTCCTCTGCTGAATTTTTGGAATTGCAGGTGAACAGAATTATCTATTTGATTGTCAAATATCTTTTTTATGAAATTCATATTATCAGTCTAATAAATTAGTTTATAAATTTTCCGAATATTTTAAAAACTCCCTGCACATAATTTAATTATGGAATCAATAAAATCTTTTTTTGGCAAATGCAAACGCGTTTGGCATACTTTGAAAAAACCAACAAAAGAGGAATTTGAAAAAGTTGCAAAAGTTTCAGCAATTGGAATTTTAATCCTCGGATTAATGGGATTCATAATTGCTTTAATTATGAAAATTTTTGTATAAAAGTTTATAAACCTATAATTTTAAATATTAATGTCTGCTTCTTAAATTATTAAGAGGTAGTTGAGACTTAAAGTAAAAAACAATTTAAAAAAATAAAATGATTTTCATTATAAAAGTAACGACGAATAAAGAAGAAAGAGCTCTTGATATGATATCCGAGAGAGCAGAAAAAAAGAACATTAAAGTGTATTCTGTTTCAAGACCTCACGGCTTAAGAGGATATATTCTTTTAGAAGCTGAAGATAGAGATTCAGCAGAGGAAGCGGTATTTAATCTGCCGTATGTCAAGGGAATTATCGGGAAAACTCTTAGCTATGAAGAAATAGAAAATATGATCAAGCCTTCTGTCGAAGCCATTTCAATACAGGAAGGAGATCTTGTCGAGATAATTGCAGAACCATTTAAAAAAGAAAAAGCAAAAGTTTTAAGAATAGACAAACAAAAAGAAGAAGTTGTAATAAGTTTGCTTGGCGCGGTTGTTCCGTTGCCGGTTACAGTAAAAATAGATAATGTTAAAGTTATAAGACGAGAAGAAGGAGAAAAATGATGGACAAAACAACTAATGAAATAAATCTTTTATCAAGACTCAAAAGTATCGACGTTAGTTGTTACTTTTCTGGAAATCAAATAATCATTCCAGTAAATCAGATAAAAAATACTAAAGAAAAAAATAAAATTTCTAGAAGTTTAGTTAAATATTATAATATAATTGATGAAATTGAAAGTGGAAAGTTCACAAATTTTTTATCTAAATCTAAAGATTATAATCTTTTTATGCAGGAGAAAAATAATGATAATTAAACTTTTAGTCGACGGGGGGGCAATGCAGCCCGGTCCAGCTCTGGCTCAAAAAATTGGCCCTTTAGGATTAAATGTCGGGCAGATAATTCAACAGGTAAATGACGCGACAAAAAATTTTAAGGGATTAAAAGTGCCTGTGGAAATTTCTGTGGAGCCGTCAACAAAAAAAATTGAAGTAAGCGTATCTTCTCCGTCTGTTGCAGAATTATTAAAAAAAGAGTTGGGGCTTGACAAAGGTTCTGGACTTCAAAAAAAACAAAAAATTGCAAACGCCTCTATTGAGCAGATTATTTTTATTGCAAAAACAAAACAAAATGATTTGCTTTGCAAGGATTTGAAATCTTCTGTTAAAACAATAATCGGAACCTGTGTTAGTTTGGGAATTCTTGTTGAAAATCAGTCTGCTTCGGAAGTTGGTAAATTAATTGATGAAGGAAAGTTCGCTGAAGAAATAAAAAAAGGTTTGACAGAAACTACGTCGGAAAAGAGAAAAGCTCTTGATGAATATTTCTTAAAAGTAAAGAAACAACAAGAAGACTTGGCTAAACAAGAACAGGTTGCTAAAGAAGCTGCCGAAGCCGCAGCACTAGCTGCAAAGGGCGGCGCAGCAGCAACGACAACTGTTCCTGGTAAAGAAGGAGAGGCAGCAGCAAAAACTCCTGCAGCTGCGGCAGTTGTTCCAGAAGCTGCTAAAAAAGAAGAAGCAAAGCCAAAAAAAGAAGCAAAAAAGAAATAATTTTGTAATTATATTTAATAATTTTGTAATTATATTTTATATCAAGAATCTAATCATTCGAAGAATTCAATTCCAAGTTCCTCTTCAATTTCTTTATGTTTTAAAGATTCAGTGGAATTGCTACCGCCGGTAATTTGCGCGCTTTTGACTCCCGTGACAATTAATAAAACTCGGATAGATTTATCGAGGTCTTCTGAAATTTGCGCTCCACCGATTAATTTTGCTTCTGGATTTAATTTATTGCCGATTGTTTCTATTATTAATTTATATTCGTCCAAACTCATATCTGGTCCGCCAAAAACATTAACGAGGGCTCCAGTGGCATTTGAAATATCCACGTCGAGAAGAGGATTATCTATTGCTTTTTCAACAGCTTCTATTGCTCTGTCTGCTGTATCGGATTCTCCCATTCCAATTAATGAAACTCCGCCGTTGGTCATTACTGCTTTGATGTCGGCAAAATCTAAATTCACAAGCCCGTTTGTCGTTACAAGTTCAGTGATTCCTTTAACAGCATTTGTAAGAATCTCGTCGGCAATTTTAAAAGCAGTCTGCAAGGGCAATTTTGGGGCTAATTCAAGAAGTTTGTCGTTGGGAATTATAATTAAGGTGTCAACAAAAGATTCTAATTTTTCCAAACCAATCACTGCGTTTTCAATTCTTTTTTGTCCTTCTATTGTAAATGGTAAAGTAACGACGGCAATTGTTAAAGCTCCGTCTTTTTTTGCAATTTTGGCGATTTCAGGCGCAGCGCCTGTTCCTGTTCCGCCGCCTAATCCACAGGTAATAAAAACCATATCGCTTCCAGAAAGTTTCTTTTTTATTTCAGACATTGATTCTTTTGCAGCTTCTTCGCCGATTTTTGGGTTGCTTCCGGCGCCGAGACCCTGAGTCAACTCCTTGCCGATAAGAATTTTATGGTCCGCATCTGTGTATAATAAATCCTGCGCATCAGTATTAATTGCAATTAACTCTCCTCCTTTAATTCCAATTTCTTTCATCCTGTTCAAAGAATTATTGCCTCCTCCCCCAATTCCAATAATCTTAATTTTAGCGACTTGTTTTTTCAAAAGTTCAGCCAATTCTTTATCAATTTCTTTGATTTCCGAACTAACATTATAATCCACTGATTCATCTTCCATAATTAAAAAAAGTTAATTTGATTTAAAAGAATTTCTATGATGGAATGATGAGATATTTATTATTTATTTCTCTTTTTTTATTAATTGTTTTGTTTCTTTTTCTGTTTTCTCTTCTTTAGATATTTTTTCTTTCTCTCCCTTTATCTCCAAATTCATATCAAAAATTTCTTTGAATTTTTCCTTAAATATTCCAACAAAAATTTTAAGCTGCTTGTCTGATTCCGGAATTTCATAAATTACTTTTTTGTTGTCAATAGAAAATTTAAAATCCTGTCTGAAAATAAAACTATTAAATGCTTTGATTTTATCGTCAATATTCTGAATTATTCTTTTTACATTAACCTCATAAATCACATCTTTTCCTGCAAGAGGATGATTAAAATCAACTAAAACTCTTCCGCCGGAAACAGAAAGAACTTTTCCCATTTTTCCGTCAAAATTTAACATTGCACCCTGAACTGGATTTATTTTGTGCTGGAAAAAGATTTTTATAGGAATCATCTTAACCGATTCACGACGCCTTTTTCCAAAAGCATTTTCAGAAGAAAGTCCAATAACATATTTTCCAATTTCTTTTCCAATAATAAAATTATCCACGCCTTCAAGAAACATTCCTTCTCCTAAACAATAAATAAGAGGTTTTGTTTCATGAACATGGTCGTCGGCGTGTCCTTGAGAAACATGCAATTTGTCTAATTCTTCTTTTACATTTGAATCAAAAATATCGCCGGTGTCTTTGATTCTTCCGGTAAATTCCATTTCAATAAAATCTTTTTTATGTAAGGCCATAAAAAAATGGATGATAAAAACCTTTATAAATTTACTTTCTTTTTTTTATATATGGTTTTAAAAATTATCAACGCTACTGAAGCGAAGTCAGGCACGAATATAATTGTTGACGGAATGCCCTGCACTGTAAGGAGCATGGATGTTTCTAAAACAGGAAAGCACGGACACTCTAAATGCCGTTTTGAAGCGATTGGAATGATTAACGGGCAAAAAAAAGTTTTTGTGGTTCCCGGACATGACAAATTAGAAGTTCCGTTAGTTGAAAAGAAAAAAGGTCAAGTACTTTCTAAATCAGACGGAAAAGTCAGCCTTATGGATTTGGAAAGTTTTGAAACAATTGAAGTTCCGTGTTCTGATCAAGAAGTTTTTGAAGAATTAGAAGAAAACGGAAACTGCGAATATTGGAATATTGAAGGTGTAACAATTGTGAAAAGGAAACTTTAATAATTAAATAATAAATTAAAAAAGAAAACAAAATAACAAAAAATGGCAAAAATACCTGAAGCACAGAACAGACTTTTCAAAAATATTTTTATATGCAAAGAATGCAAATCAAAACAAAAATCAGATTCTCAAAGAATTTTAAAAGGAAGAGTGAAATGCAGAAAATGCGGAAGAAGCGCTTTTAGACCGATTAAGAAAAAATAATTTTTTAAAATCAATTACTTTTTAAACTATTTTTAATTAGTTAATTAAAAGAAAATGAGTTTTATTAAATACGATATAATCCTGTTAATCTTGTTTGTATTATTTGTGTCTCTTTTTTTATACAAGAATAGAAAAAATTTGAAAAGAGAAGGGCTGTTATTTTTATATAAAACTAAATGGGGAATAAAACTCATCGACAAAACTGCAAAAAAATTTCCAAAAGCTCTGAAAGCTTTAAGCTATGTTTCTATCGGCGTTGGATATTTATTAATGACTGGAATGCTGTACTTGTTTGGAAAAATTGTTTGGGTTTATATCAGCGCTCCGGAAATAGTTCGGGAAATAAAAGTTCCGCCGATAACTCCTTTGATTCCTTATCTACCTCAGGCATTTAAATTAGATTTCATGCCTCCGTTTTAT
>Ga0209542_10007526_pt1 | contig 20668 bp, 20 predicted proteins | sample RifCSPhighO2_01_FD_184028 | JGI IMG/M metagenome (GOLD analysis project Ga0209542, IMG submission 184028) | Soil microbial communities from Rifle, Colorado - Rifle CSP2_plank highO2_0.1 (SPAdes) (version 2) | ecosystem: Environmental > Terrestrial > Deep subsurface > Rock core/Sediment ...
GCGGACTCGACAATTGTCTTTTCATATATCCGATGAAAGTCTGGGATGAGCTCGCGACGAAACTGGGGACATTGCCGGTCGGCGAGTCAGGGACGCGCAGCTTCAAAAAATATCAATTTTATCCATCCAAGTCCAGGCACCCTACCAATTGCCTTTCCAACAAACTGGTCTGTCTGAATATCCAACTCTCCTTGAAGTTGAGCAAAATTATTATCCCCTTTAGTATCATATGGGTCAACTCTAACAATCCTATGAATCAAAGGATACCTATATTGGGAGTTAAATATCAAAATGTCTCCTTTCTCATAACTTCCACGACCAGAAACAAGCACAATATCCCCTTTATTCAGTCCATTCTTAAATTTAGAATTCATAAACTCTCCCTTATCAATACCATGCTGTTCATACCACACACCGTTTCTATCCCACCAAGATTCAAAATTATCTTGGTGATACATCGAACAACTTTCGACAACAACTAAAGGAAGAGGAGTAGCAAAAATAAAGCTCAAAAAAGGAAATAAAACAAACTTAATCAATACAAAAGCAAGAATAAGTGAAACTATCCAAGACTGCCAAGTGTCCTCTTTAAGAAACTTCCAAAACTTTTTAATGTAATTAAAAAACTTATTCACTCATCTAAAAGCAATCAAACATTTAAAAATGTAATGAGACCTATCAAAAAATCACAAACAAACTTTTAAAAATTAACAATCTATAGAAAAGCATGAAAAAATTCCGTTTTAAACCACAAATAGCATTTTCATCATTAATGGCAATATTCTCTTCAATAGGCTTGCTAATCACCCTATATCAAAGACCAAACCTCTCACCTCCAAGTACAGGAACTCAAACAGAAGCAATAGCAATAATTCTCGTAACGCTTCTAATAATTTCTCTTATATTCTTAATTACAAGTCTTCTAAGAACAATAAATGAAACATCATAGTTGTATTAACTATAAAGTAACATTTAAATAACAAGTAAAAGCTCAAGGTTTATGGAAAATAAACTATATTTGAGGTTTCATTCAGGATCTGGACATATAGGAATAACAGGAGAAGTATGTCTCAATGGAGGAGACAGAAAAACAATAGCAATCTCTCCAAGTAGAAATAATAAACTATCTTTGTGTTGGTATGAAACAAAAAACACAATATTACTCCCTTATTTTTACGATGCCGGAATGGAACAAGGAAAAATATTATTAGAAGTTATTTGTGCTGAAGATGCAAGAAGCATAAAAGCCTTAACCAACGTTGACAACATTAAAATAGAAAAGATAGTAAAACCAAGAACTTTCATAGGAATAAAATTAGGAGAAACAATAAGAACCTTAGAAGATATGGAACAATGTACTTTATATCAAATACCTGTTTCCAATGAAAGAACAACAAATGGAATAATAATTCCTTACAATTCGTTTAGCATTCAGCCAATGTCAATCTTCGATGATAAAAGGCTAAATAAAACACAAAGACGTTTTGTAAAAGAAGCAGGAACATCTTTCTAATATTAGTCTAAATTATTAAAAATCCTAACCAAAATAATTGATATTAATCCAGTCAAAGCCAGCTGAATAAGAGGGCTTACTCCAAGCCCAAAAACAGTAGGCATCGCTTCTGTATATCTCCACCTGCCTAAATTCAAATTTATTTTTTCAATAAGAACAGCCACAATAATTCCAAGAAAAACAACAGCAAAATAGTCAGACTTATTAGGATTTTCAATCCAATTAGCATTTCCATTTTTTAAAGATAGAAAAACAAAAATGCCCATAATTATTAACATATCAGCAAAAGAAGCAATAATTAAATGAACAGGTTTAGAAATTCCAGACAAATCAACATATAAAAAGTAATGCGAAAGTTCCCATATAACATTCAAAATAAAAGCAATAAGACCAATAACAAGAAGCCTTTTTTTAAAACTCATTAAACAAACAGCAAACTCTTATCTAAAAAGTTATCTGTAATTACAAATAAAAAAAGTATAGGAATATTTAAATAGTATACACCTATCAGTATACACATAACAAATACACAAAATGACAGACATATTTGACAACACAATCTTATGCAAAAACTGCAATAAAAAAATGGAAAAAACAATAGTAAATAAAAATGGTTTTGAGCTAAGAGCAATAACTTGCAAACTCTGTAATCAACATATAATCCACCCAGCAGATATAAATAGTCTTGAAAATTTCAGAAACCTCAAGGATAAAACATACAATGTAAAACTAAGAGTGGTGGGAAACAGCCATGCAATAAGCATTCCAAAAGAAATTGTAGAATTTATTCAACATCAGGAAAAAATAATGGACAATATGGTAAAATTATGCTTTGAAGACATGCATAAATTAAGCTTGATATTCGGAGAAGAAAACAGAAAATACCAAGGAGGAAATTGGTAAAATGCCTGAACAACCAAAACTAATCAAACTAAAAGTCTTAGAAGCATTGCAAGATGACGCATATAAAGGAGTCGCCAGAATAGATACAGAAGTAATGAGAGCTCTAGGTCTAAATAGAGGAGACATAGTCTCGATTCAAGGAGAAAGAGAAACGGTAGCAATAGTAGATCGCTCTTATCCTGCAGATATAGGAGAGGGAATAATAAGAATAGACGGTCTAACAAGAAAAAATGCAAAAACAGGAATAGGTGAAAAAGTATCTATAAGAAAAGCTCAAATAAAACCTGCTAAAAAAGTAACTATAGCCCCAGCACAGCAGGGAATAGTGGTTCAAGGAGATCCTGAAGCATTCAAATCAGGTCTTTTAGGAAGGTCAATAGTAAAGGGAGATATAGTATCTTTAGGAGGAGCCCAAAGAAGAAGAGACCTCATGGACTTAAATGAAGCATTTGAAGATTTCCACGATTTATTCAGGGCAGGTTTAGGAGGAATGGGCTTCCAAAATATAAGATTCAAAATAGTATCAACGACTCCTTCACAAGCAGTCATAATAACAGAAGAGACAGAATTAGTAATTCATCCAAAATCAGTTGCTGTAGAAGAAGAGTCAATCCCTGAAGTAACTTATGAAGACATTGGAGGTTTAACAGAAGAAATAAGAAAAATAAGAGAAATGGTAGAGTTGCCATTAAAACATCCAGAAGTATTTGACAGGCTTGGAATAGATCCTCCAAAAGGAGTTCTGTTGCATGGAACACCAGGAACAGGAAAAACATTGTTAGCAAAAGCAGTTGCAAATGAATCAGAAGCAAATTTCATTTTATTGAACGGTCCTGAAATCATGTCAAAGTTTTACGGAGAAAGCGAAAAAAAAATAAGAGACCTTTTTGAAGAAGCAGAAAAAAACGCTCCTTCAATAATTTTCATAGATGAAATAGATGCAATAGCTCCAAAAAGAGAAGAAACTCAAGGAGAAGTAGAGCGCAGAGTCGTATCACAGTTACTTACAATGATGGATGGTCTTAATTCAAGAGGAAGAGTTGTAGTAATTGGAGCAACAAATAGAATAAACTCAATAGACCCTGCTTTAAGAAGACCGGGAAGATTTGACAGAGAATTAGAAATCTCAGTGCCAGACAAAAAAGGCAGATTAAATATATTAAAAATCCACACAAGATCAATGCCTATGAAAAAAGATGTTAATTTAGATGTCTTAGCATCAAAGACACATGGATTTGTAGGAGCAGACTTAGAATCATTAGCAAAAGAAGCAGCAATGGGAGTACTAAGAAAAGCACTTCCAGATTTGAATCTAGATGAAGATAAAGAAATACCTCAAGAAGCATTAGAAAAAATGATAATAGGAAAAGAAGACTTTGAAGATGCACTAAAAGTAGTAAGGCCAAGTGCAATGCGTGAAGTTCTGGTAGAAACACCAAATATCTCATGGGAAGATATTGGTGGCTTAGATACAATAAAACAAGAATTAAGAGAGGCAGTTGAATGGCCTCTTAAACATAGGGAAAGCTTTGAAAGAATGGGAATCTCAGCTCCAAAAGGAATTCTGTTATACGGCCCCCCTGGAGTTGGAAAAACATTGCTTGCAAAAGCTGTAGCAAAAGAATCAGAAGCAAATTTCATTAATGTAAAAGGTCCATCTCTTTTATCAATGTGGGTAGGAAAATCTTTGCCATATAATGAAGAGCTAATTGTAAAAGAAAATGGAATCGTCAAAAGAATGAAAATAGGAGAAATCGTAGAAAATAAATTAGACGTTCAAGTTTTAGCATTTGATAAAGATAAGAGAATCAGGTTTACAAAGATTGGAGACCATATCAAGCATAAACTAGACAGTAAACTTATGGAAGTAACAACTAGAACAGGAAGAAAAATAAAAGTTACTGAAGACCATTCTCTATTTTCTTTTGTAAATGGTAAAATCACAGATATTCCAACCAACTATCTTATCCCTAATGAAAGTTATATTGTAATTCCTAAAAACCTTAATTTACCTAGAGAAGATATCAAAGAGATTAATTTATATGAATATTTAAAAAAAGATAAAGAAATTTTTGTCTGTAAAATAAAAGATTATATAGAAAGAGCTAAAAAAATACTGGGATTAGAAAGAACTGCATCTATCCTTAATATTTCCAAGAAATATTTGGCAGATATAATCAATAAAAACCTTGCAGTTGAAATAACTAAATTTGACAACCTGTTAAAAGAAGCTAAACTATCAATTGATTTTAATGAGATCATGTTAAAATTCAAAGGCAGTAAACATAATTATTCATCAATATTAAGAGTAAACAAAGACTTTTGGAGAATGGTAGGCATATGGGTTGCAGAAGGAGATTTTAACAGCGATACAATAAGAATTCACAACCAAAATCTAGAGATTAGAGAAGACATAAGAAAAATTTGCAATCAATATGGATTTAAATTATCAGAGATGAAAACTTGCGTCACTATAAATTCTTTGTTCTTGCAAAAAGTTTTCAAGAATATTTTAAATCTTCAGACAGGAGCCATAAACAAGAGATTACCTTCATTGTCTTTTATTTTAGATAAAGAAAGCAAGGCTAACCTATTGAAAGGATACTTTAGTGGCGATGGATCAATAAATGAGATGGAAAGAGGAAAATACCAAATTGAAGCAAGCACAATAAGCAAGAACCTAGCCAACGACTTACTATATTTGCTATTAGACTTTGGAATAGTTGCAACATGCTACATAAAAGAAGCAAAACCACATTCAAGTAAAGCATACAGAATAAGCATTTTGGGAGTCAGAAACTTTGAGAAATTTAGAGATATAGGCTTCATTGACCAAAAAAGAAACGAAAGAATCAGCAAATATATACTATCAAGAAAATGGGCGAGAGCTGATTTAATTCCTTTATCTGGAGAACTATACGAACTAGCTTCGCAACAAAGTTCTGTTTATAGCACTAATAAGTCAATAGGTAAAGAAGCCTTGAGAAATATCCTTGTTTTAGTGGATAAAGATAAATTGAAATATAAAGAATATTGGAACTTGGTAGATGGAGACTTATGTCTTGATTTAGTAAAAGAAATAAAAGTAATTAATAATGAAGAATATGTCTATGATATTTCTGTTCCAGGCGAACAAAACTTTATTGGGGGATTTGGAGGAGTGGTGGCTCACAATAGTGAAGAAGGGGTCAGAAAAGTTTTCGAAAGAGCCAGACAAGTTTCGCCTTGTGTAATATTCTTTGATGAAATAGATGCATTAGCAGGAAAAAGAGGAATGGAAATGGGCTCAAAAGTAACTGAAAGAGTGCTCAATCAGATGCTTTCGGAAATGGATGGAATAGAAGATCTAAAAAACGTTGTAGTAATTGGAGCAACAAACAGACCAGACATGTTAGACTCTGCACTAATGCGTCCGGGAAGATTTGACAGAATATTATTAGTAGACATACCAAATGAAGCTAGCAGGGAAAAAATATTAGAAATTCACACAAAAAAAATGCCAATATCATTAGAAAAGGGAGAATCAAAAGAATTAGAAACATATCTGAACAAAGACCCAAAATTCAATCAAAATATGTCGGACAAAGAAAAAACGCTTCGCTATTTAGTTAAAAAAACCGAAGGCTTCGTAGGCGCAGATATAGAAAATTTTGTAAGAGAAGCTGCAATCATAGCTCTAAGAAAAGACATAAACAGTAAAACAATAATCTTAGCAGACTTTGATGAAGCCCTATCAAAAGTAAAGCCATCAGTATCAGAAGACACTGCAAAACGCTATAAAAAGATAGAAGAAAACTATCTCAAAAAAGCAAAAATCGGAGGCTTAGAGCTAGGCCCCGTTTATGCTAATTGATATGAAATGAAGCTCCCAGACGCAGCAAGCTACGAGGTATCTAAACAAATTCATAGAGATTCATTTGGTCAACACTTCTTCCTTGAGATAAAACATATTTCTTAACTTCCTCCAGTCCTCTACCATCTCCAACAGTATCAATGTGACCACCATCACTCCAGAATTCTCCACCCCAGAAAACCTCTTCTTTTAGCTTGGGAAATTTTTTGAATATCTGAATTGCTGTAATGCTCTTGAATATCTGCATTATTCTCGAAGGAGAATAACGAGGAACACCTCTAACAAGTATATGAACGTGGTCTTCTTCATGTCCAATTGCATCAAACTTAAAATAATACCTTTCTTCAATTCCTTTGCATATCTCTTTCATTAATTCAAAAATTTCTTCAGTAATTATTTTTTTTCTGTACTTTAAAACCATCACCATGTGATACCTTATCCTGTAAGTACAATGGCATGCGTGCATAACTTCCATCATAAATGGGAGTTAGTTAGATACTAAAAAGTTGTTGTCGTAGCAAGCTACGGGGTAAGCCCCAAACGGTAATCTAAAAAACTCACTTCCCTTTAGCCCACTCTTTAATTCTATTAATTATAGATTTCTTTTCATCTAATTTCCCAAGCTTTTCAATAAGTTGCTTTTGTTCTTTAGTCAATTTTGTCGGAGTGATTACTTCCAATACAACATAAATATCTCCTCTGTCATAACCATTAACATCAGGAGCCCCCTCATTTCTCAATCTAATATGTGTTCCCGATTGTGTCCCTGACGGAATTTTTATAGTTACTTCTTTCTTTAAAGTAGGAATCCTAATCTCAGAACCAAGAGCAGCTTGTGCAAAAGTAATTGGTAAGTTTAAAAATAAATCATTCCCTTCTCTTTTAAATATATCAGATTCCTGCACCTCAATTTCAATATACAAATCTCCAGATAATCTTCCATATGTCCCAAACTCTCCTTCATTTGATATTCTCAAAGTTGAGCCACTATATACACCGGCAGGTATTTTAACATTTATTTTTTTAATTGCCTTTATACTTCCATCTCCTTTGCAATTCTTGCAAACTTTTTCAGATACTCTACCCTGCCCCTTACAATTTTGACAAGTTCCAACCTGCATAAAATTGCCAAATGGAGTCTTAGTAGTTTTTCTTATTTGCCCAGTTCCATTACAATCTGGACAAGAATTCATTTCTCCGTTTTCAGCACCAGTCCCATCACAATCAGGACATTTATCTTTTTTTTGCAATTTCAATTCCTTCTGAACACCATTCATTGCTTCATCAAAGCTTATTTCTATAGAAACATGTAAATCTCTTCCTCTTTTAGCCCTCGACCTTCTACCGCCTCCAAAAAAACTCTCAAAAATTGAACCATTAAACAAATCCTCAAATTGAGAAGTATCAAATTCCCTAAATATATCCTCTGAAGAATACCTTTGTTGAAATCCTTCCTTGCCATAAGTATCATATTGTTTTCTTTTCTCTTTGTCCGATAAAACAACATAAGCCTCTGAAATTTCCTTAAATTTCTCTTCCGCATCAGCATCCTTATTAATGTCTGGATGAAACTTCTTTGCTAACTGTTTATAACTTTTTTTAATTTCATCTTCAGAAGCCGTTTTACTCACCCCTAAAATTTTGTAATAATCATCTGCCATTAGCTCATATATGGGAAAGATTTATTAGTCTTCCTCTTCATTAACCACTTCAGCATCAACTACATTTTCCTTTTTACCATCTTTCTTAATCTCATGATCTTTGGCTTGTTTTTCTTCTTTTTTAGCTTTTTCATAAAGTTTAGATGACGCCTCATGAAGTTTCTTATTTAATTTCTCCATTGAAGACTTAATCCCATCAACATTCCCATCATCTAATTTTTTCTTCAAATCATCTTTTTCCATCTTAATTTCCTTAATATCATCTTCACTAATTTTCCCTTCAAATTCTTTCAATGATTTATCAATAGTATAAACCAAAGATTCAGCCTGATTTCTGATTTCCGCCTTTTCCTTTTTCTTCTTATCTTCATCTGCAAACTCCTCTGCTTCCTTTCTCATTCTCTCTACTTCTTTTTCTGAAAGCTTATTTTCAGCAGTAATCTTAATTTTCTGTTCCTTACCTGTACCTAAATCTTTGGCAGAAACATGTATTATTCCATTAGAATCAATATCAAAAGTTACTTCAATTTGAGGAACCCCTCTAGGAGCTGGAGGAATGCCAATTAAATCAAACCTACCAAGACTCTTATTATCAGAAGCCATCTCCCTCTCACCTTGTAATATATGAATAGTCACAGCCCCCTGATTATCCTCTGCTGTAGAAAAGACCTGAGATTTCTTAGTTGGAATAGTTGTGTTTCTGGATATTAATGCCGTTTTAATTCCTCCAAGAGTTTCAATACCTAAAGTCAGAGGAGTCACATCAAGCAGAAGAATATCTTTTACCTCACCAGCTAAAACTCCTCCTTGAATTGCAGCACCATTAGCAACACATTCCATGGGATCAATTCCTCTCTCCGCTTTCCTCCCTAAAATATTCTCAACAAAATTTCTAATTACAGGCATCCTAGTTGGACCACCAACTAAAATAATCTTATGAAGATCTTTTACTTCTAGCTTAGCATCTTTAATAGCTTGTACTAATGGTTTCTTACATTTTTGAATAATAGGATCAACTAATTCTTCAAGTTTGGCTCTTGTCAAAGTTAGTCTGAAGTTCTTTTGGCCATGAATAAAAGGCAAATTAATCTCAGATTCTGTAACAGTAGATAATTCTATTTTAGCTTTTTCAGCAGCTTCTCTAACTCTCTGAATAGCAGTTTTATCCTCATTCAAATCAATCCCATGCTCCTTCTCAAATTCTTTAACTATATAATTAATTACTGCAACATCCATGTCATGCCCTCCAAGTTGAGTATCTCCAGATGTAGATTTAACCTCAAACACACCATCTCCCAATTCCATTAATGTAACGTCAAGAGTTCCAGCCCCCAAATCAAATACTAATATCTTAGAATCCTTATCTTGCCTATCTAATCCAAAAGCAAGTGCAGCTGCAGTAGGTTCATTTATTATTCTTACAACTTCTAACCCAGCAATTTGGCCTGCATCTTTAGTTGCTTGTCTCTGATTATCATCAAAATATGCAGGAACAGTAATCACTGCCTTACTAACTTTTTCCCCTAAAAACTCTTCAGCATCACGTTTAATCTTTTGCAAAATAAATGCAGAAATCTGTTGAGGAGAATATTCCTTCCCATGGATTTTATACTTGAAATTTGTTCCAATCTTTCTTTTAGCACCAAAAACAGTACCATCAGGATTAGAAACTGCTTGCCTTCTTGCAGGTTCTCCAACTAATATATCTCCATCTTTTGTAAATGCTACATAACTTGGAAATGCTTTTCCATACAACGATGCTCCCTCAGCGCTTGGAATTATTGTAGGCCTGCCTGCTTGTAAAACTGAAGCAGCAGAATTTTGAGTGCCTAAGTCAATACCTATAATTTTCTCTTTTCCCATGCTTAACTCTTACCTCCCTTGGAAACTTTTACTTTAGCAGTTCTTAACACATCATCATTCATGAAATAGCCTTTCTGAATTTCTTCAACAACAATTCCATCTGGCTCTTCAGAAGAAACCATTTCTATAACTTCATGAATGTATGGATCAAACTTATTTCCTTTGGAACTAAACGACTTTATCCCCTCATCAGTTAATATTCTATGAAATCTACTATGAACCATTTTAATTCCAGTCTTAATTTCTCCATCTTTAGTTTTCTCAAGAACATTTAATGCCCTGTCTAAATCATCCACTATATCCACAAACTTTACAAGCACTTTAGCAACTGCAAGTTTAGCATAATCTTCTTTTTCTTTCTGAACCCTCTTAATATAATTTTCAAAATCTGCCTGAAGGCGCTTTAAAGTATTCTCATAATCTTCAATAATTTTAACTTTTGCCTCAATATCTTTTTTAAATTGAGACTCAAAACTAGAAACCTTTTTTTTAACTTCTAAATCATTTTCCATTTTCTTTTCTTGTTTCATTTCCATTTTTTCCATCATTTTAAACATTCCATGTTTATTTTAAATAAACATACAGTATATTAAATAAACTAGTATTTAAATGTTTCGATTTTGAAAGTTTTAACCCTTAAATTTAAGTCAATCAGAAAGTTAAGTTATGTCAAAGTGTTTCTCTAAAATCACATTCTTTAGAATGTGGTCAACACTTTGAGCATCCAAAAATCGAGCACCGATTCAAACCACGACTTTTTAAGGCGTGGTGGTGCATCGATTTTTTGATTTGATTAATTTTTTAGCTTCATTAACTTTGTATCCAACTTCTTTAAGTCTATGAGCATCAGTGCTTATTAGGCAAGGAATGTTTAGTCTCTCAGCCTCTGCAATAATCCAAGAGCTTGGATAAATCTCATTACAAGGATTTCTCCAACCAGCAGTGTTTATATCAAGAGACATTCCAGATTTCTTTATTTCTTTAAGAGTCCTAATAACTTCCTTAACATACCATTTTTCATTGTCAGAAAAATATTTATTATCTTTATTCCAGATTTTTATTAAGTCCATATGACCAACAACATCAAAAACCCTTGTCTTGATAGCATTTCTTAGCTCTTTATAATACTGTCTCACCAAATTCTTAATACTCCTTACATTTGAAATCATCTCATCAAATAATTCATCGGAATGATCAACCGGATAATATTCGTCGCCAAGTTTAAGAAAATGCACCGATATGATTTTTATATCAAGATCCCTTTTCGCCTCATTAAGAATCCATTGTTTATAGTCTTTAAGCCAATCAAACTCTGAACCTATAAGAATCTTAATCTTAGAAGAATACTTCTTTTTTAACAGTTTAAGCTTTCTAAAATGTTCCTCAGAACAAAAATCGTTACCCCAATTCCTAAACCCTTTTGGAAAGAAATAGTGGTCTGTAATTGCATACTCTTTAAAGCCTTCCCTTATTGCTTTCTTGATCATGGCTTCAGGACTTACATTCCCATCAGAACCAGTAGTATGCGTGTGATAATTCCCTTTAATCATTTCTTTTTAGAGTTCTTAAGTTATATTAAAGTTGTTATCAGTAAATTCTACTTAAAATTATTCAAGTTTAATTGGCAAAAAGAGGTATTTATGTTCCTTATAATACAACATTGTTTTATATTCTTTAATCATTTTCCCAAATCTTTCTTTGATTTCTTCTATAATCTTTCTTAATTCTATTGCATCTCTAACTTGAAGCTCTATTTCCAAGTCGTCTCCACCTAGAACTTCATCATCATAAATTATGTTTGGATGAGATTTGATATAGCTCTTGAATTCTTTTTTTCCATCATGAGAAACATTATGGAGTTGAAAATGAACCTTATAATACTGAAAACCAAGTTTCTCTAGATCGAAAACTGTTCGGTAACCGATTATAATCTTTTTCCTCTCCAAATCTTTAATTCTAGATATTATTGTCTTAGTACTTAATTTTAATTTAGTTGCCATATCAACTAAAGAAACTCTGGAATTAGAAACAATAATCTTTAGAATCTCAAAATCTACATGATCCAATGGATTTTTTAAAGCATCTTGTTCTGGTTCAGTAATAAAAGTAGTCTCATAAATATTGTTCTTTAATCCAAGAAGATAAGCTCTGGAGTAATAAAAAACATTTGTCATTATTGCCAAATTCTTTTTATCAATAAAATTAATGTACTCTTCGCTTAATTCCTTCCAAAGTTCATTTATCTCTTTTATAGACTTAGTTAGAACTAAAACTCCTACATCATAATCCCCTTCTATTGAAACTACCCATGTAACAATATCTTTTTCAGTAAGAAATTTAATAATCTCTCTTTCTTTTTCAGGCGTAGTATTTTGAAGATTAATATAAATTCTGAAACTAATATAACCTAATTTTCCAATATCAACAACAGCATGAAACCTTTTTATTATACCCTCTCTTTGTAAATTATCTATCCTATATTTGACAGAATTCTTGCTAAGCCCAACTTTTCTGCCTAATTCATTAAATGATTGTTTGCTATTCAAATCTAATTCGTAAAGTAACTTTTTATCTTTAATGTCTAATTTATAAATCATATATGAACTTTAATAACTTTATCTTTATAAATATTTCCTATTTGTCCTAATAATGTAAACAAAGTTTGATATATGTAAAATGTGATGTAAAAATAGCAAATGTAAAGATAAAACATGAAAACAAAAATAAACAATACAATGAAGAAGTTTACCAAGGCAGTAATACTAGACAGTGTAATTTTATACCCAGAACATAAGAAAGTCTTATCTAATTTAGTTGAATTAATTGAAGAGTATCCTTCAAGTCTACCAGGAGGTTTGGAAAAACAGTATGAAGAAAATCCTGAATTATTCAAAAATAAAAAATGTTATACTCAGATTGCAGCGGACAACATACCCCTTCAATTGTTAATGAATAGATGTGATGGAGCAGAGGTTATTCTCTCTTGTTGGACAAACATTCCAGATGAAATTATAAAATTAAACAAACAGCTCAAACTCATAATATTCTGGACACACGAAAAAGAACATAGAATAAATATGGAACTTGCTAAAGAAAAAGGAATCTCTGTTTGCAACATTCCAGATTATGGAACAGATTCAGTGTCTGAAGTTGTTTTTTCTGGGATTTTAACACTTTTGAAAAGAAATTTCTCAAATGAAAATGTAGCAACCCCAGAACAAGAAGCCATTGGAGTTATGCAAAAGATATTTGATAAGTTCAGATTGCTTGAAAAAAATGAGAAAGAAACTAGGCGAGGTCAGTTTTTACATCATTTCCATAAGCTAGGAATGGTTAAATTTAACATAACAGATGAAAATCTAGGCAAAATAATTCCTGAAAGACTTATAGAAAACAAGAACATAGGGATTATTGGAAAAAGTAAGGGTTTGGATTATCTTGCAAAAATATCAAAAAACGCTTTCGGAATGGATACTAAGAGATTTAATATTAAAGATTCTAATTTAGCAGATTATTACAAATTTTTAGCTGAAAATGAGATAATTGTTTTAGATTCAAGAGAAATGAAAGATATAGAATATGAAAAAATCAAAATGTTATGTAATAAAAAAATTATAGACTTAAAGGAGATAGGTGGTTTGGATTATAGTATAAATAATAAAATGTTTGGAGTTATAGGGCTGGGACGGATTGGAATAAGGGTCGCGAGAATAGCCAAAGAATTAGGGTTTAATCTAGTTTACTATTCAAAAACAAGAAAAGAGAACTTAGAAAAAGAAATAGGAATAAAATATTTAGAACTTGAAGAACTTATGAAGAATAGTGATGTTATCTCTTTACATCTACCTTCTCATAAAGCGGATGGTTTACTTTCAAAGGAAAAACTAAACCTAATTAAAGAAGGAACTATTTTTATAAATACTGCGGATGGAAATATAGTAGATCAGCAATTTTTAACAAAGTTGATGCTAAACAAAAAGATTTATGCTTTTTTAGATGTTTATCCAGGCCTTCCAAGAAAAGACATTTTAGGTTTGGAAATGGATGATCAAAAAGATTGGAAAATAAGAAATCTCTTAGAAGAACATTTACTTACTTATAGAGCTGGTTGGAAAAGTCAAGAATCAATCAGGATTAAAACGTATAAGCTAATTGGTCAGATGATTGATTACCTTTTGAGGGGCGAGAATGGAAAGTAAGAAAATTGCTCTGATTGCAGGATCAAATGAGAAATCTATTGGAAGATTAATAGCAGAAAAGCTACAAAATGAAGGATATAGCATATGGATTTATGGAAGAAATGCTAAAAAGAAAGATAATAACAACTGGCATGAAAGAGCCTGTGACTTAACAGACAATATTTGTTTAGATAGGTTATTTATTGAAATTAAAGATATACCTGATATAATAATATTCTCTGCTGATTCGGGAACAGGTCATGGAAATCTTGAAGATCTTCAAAATGAAGATGTGAACAAATTTATAGGTAGTAAAATAATTGGTAGTCTAAATTTAGTAAAGAAGGTTATTACTAATAAACCAAAAAAAAAGATTGTAGCTATATGGTTAGCAGGAAAATCTTCAAATAAACCAAAAAACCTAATTCTTTTCTCCTTAATTAATTCAGCTCTTAATTCTCTTGTAGCAGAATTAAATATTTATTATAAAAATATTATTAGGGCATATTATCTAGAAACGCCTTTAATATCCCCTTCAACTCTTGGAGATGAATATATTTTAAAATATGGGATAAATTTGGGTCTTGCTAGAAAACCTGAAATAATTTCCGAAAAAGTAATAAAGATAATTAATGAAAAGACCCAACCAGGTATAATATCTCTAACAGGTTCAAATGAAATAAAAGGTAGGATGTAATTATGAAATCTAACATCTCTAGAGGAGAAAGAGAAACAAGAAAAAAGTTTAATATATTAAAAAGATATTATGACAAGACATGGGATTCAAAAGACCACACACTTCATGTTGGGATTTTTAAAAAGAACACAAAAAATTTGAAAGAATCTTATTATAATGCTACAGATTATTTGATAAAAAAGATAAATAAGGCTTCTAAAATAAACAAAGAATCAGTAATCCTAGATGTGGGTTGTGGGGCAGGTAGAACTCTTATTACGATCTGTGAAAAGTATGGCTGTTCTGGTATCGGAGTTGATATTAGCGATGAAATGGTAAAAGATGCAAAGAAATATCTTGAAAAATTAAATAAAAAAAGAAATGAAGAAAAATTACAAAAAATTAATATAAAATTTATTAGGGGTAGCGGTAGCAAATTAAATAAATTATTAAAAAAAGACAAACAATTTACACATATAATCAGTCAGGATGCTCTTTTGCTAGTTGTAGATAAGTATTCATTATATGACAACTTACATAGGCTATTGAAAAAGAGAGGCATATTAGGGATTGCAGATTTTCTCGGAGAAGGCAAAAAAGAAGAACTTGAAAATAAACAGAGAGTATTAATTTATAAAATGATAAACTGGGCTGAAAGCTTATCTTTTAACAATTACAAAAAGATTCTCTGTTCTGTGGGTTTCAAATTAATATCTTCAGAAAAAAAAGATAAAGATATGATAAAAACTTATGAGTTTTTAGCAAAAGAAATGAATAAACATCTAAAATCTAAAGATCAGACATTCAAAAGTCTACAAGATAGATATGAAAGTATAGTAGGTGCAGTAAAAACTAAAAAAATGGGTTGGGGAATATTTATTGCACAAAAAAATAGAAGTTTTACAAGAAAATTGAGAAATGTCTCTAAGGGAACTTGACATAAAGGTGAATACTAACTATCAAACTGTGCGAGATCAGATAGAAGAACTTGTTTATTTCGGCAAGGTAGAAGTTATTCTGCAGTGTTGCATGAATCGAAAATCATTAATCCTTAAACAATTTTTAATTAATTAAATCCAATTTGTCTTCGGCATATCATTTCATAAGTTGGTATGCCTAGAATTTTCTTTTAGCTTCTAAACACATATTATCCACTTTATGTGCTCTGACTCTTTCACTATAAATCCTCTTTACGGCTGAAAAAATTTCTTCAACTATAATTCTAAATCTATAAGTTTAATTCCAAACTTCTTATTGTTCTTTATAGAGTTTAAATCTTTCGTTTAGAAGGTATAACCCTATAGGTAAGTTTATAAAGGAGAGGATCCATATACTACTATGGCAGAATTTAAAATGGAGGTTATTGCATATAGGTGTGATAGATGTGGGCATCAATGGATACCGAGAGAGAAGGAAAAACCAACCATATGCCCGAAATGTAAAAGTCCATATTGGAATAAGCCCCGTAAAAATTATAAGGAAAAAAAGAAATGAAAACAACACATAAAATAATTTTAGGAGATGCTTTGAAAGTTTTAAAGACAATTCCAAATAATTCTGTAGACTTGGTATTTGCTGATCCACCTTACAACATGTCTAAGAAAAATGGTCTGGCTTGGAAATACAGCAAACACGTAACAATGCAGGAAAGTTGGGATATGTTCTCTAAAGATGAATATTTTAAATTTAATAAAGAATGGTTAGCAGAATGTTTTAGAGTCTTAAAACATGGAGGTAGCTTATGGGTTTCTGGAAGTTTCCATAATATATACCAAACAGGATTTATCATTCAAGAGTTTTTCCCAGATGTTAAAATAAATAATAGCATAGTTTGGTTTAAACCAAACGCTCAACCAAATATAACCTGTAGATTTTTTACAGAAAGCACGGAGCATTTAATTTGGGCTTCTAAAAATGGAGATGGCAAAAAATGGAAATTCAATTATGGGTGGAGCAAACAAATAGAGGATCCTCTTAATCCTAAAGGAAAACAGACAAGAAATGTTTGGAGCATTCCCCTAACTCCAAAAAAAGAAAAATGGGCTGGAGCACATCCAACACAAAAACCATTTGAATTGTTAAAGAGAATAATTTTATCTTGCACAGATGAAGGAGATTTAGTATTAGATCCTTTTGTTGGTTCTGGTACTACCTCGGCGGTTGCCAAATATTATGGTAGAAATTCAATAGGAATAGACCTTGATAAAAAATATATGGATATAATAAAAAAAAGATTACAAAAAGAACAAAAAACTTTATCTGGTGAAGAGCCAGAAATAATCTTTGAAGAGTTTAAAAATTAATCAACATACCATAGCGATTTTAACTTAGAATTATGTTTCTTATCCTTTTTATTTTCGAATTTAACATATTTTGCTAATGGGGGTTGTCCATTACAAACACTCATACACAAATTGTCTATCTCTTTTGGATTGTCTATAAATTCTCTTACCCATCCCTGAAAAAACAAGGTTGGAGGATCAAACTTACTTTCTCTATGATAACCATATTCTTGCTCAAGGATGAAGAGTTGTGAAAGAATGCCAATAACAAACAAGTCATTAAGAAAATGCTCAAAGTTTTCTTTTGATAAATCTTTAAGCTCGTTTTCTGGATCTTCTCCATAAAAAATGTTATCAAACGCTAAAAGTAACTTTTTCTTTAAATCCGCCCTACTTCTAACCCTTAAATTTAAGTCAATCATAACTCTAAGGTGATTTGGTCTAAAAGTTCTTTCTCCTTCTTTAAGCCAAATCTGAAAATTCTTTTTAACATCGTAACCTTCAAACCTTTTGGATAGTTTAGAAGGTCTAAAAATATAAACTTCTAAATCCCCTTTCTTATATATTACTTTATTGGTATCAAATGGAAGTTCTTTAATAATCTTGAACATGGCTTGTTTATCCATGTTTTTCTAAAGGAAGGAATCACTTAAAAGTCTTACGAAAACACCCACTGCAACAATGCATTATTTCATAAAATTTGAATCAATAAAATCAATGCACCATTACACCTAAAGACTTCAATTTGTTTAGTAAAAATTGAATGGATTAGAAAACTAGTTTTCTAAGAATATAGTTTTAGAAGATACCTTAACATAAATTATCTACATACTATCAAACAACTTAAATACTTGTTAACCTTAGTTCAACGGAGAGTAAAAATGAAAAACCTAAATAAAATAATAGAAAATAAGTTTTCTGAACTCCTAGAAACTTTTTTTACTTCAATTCAAAGAATTGGAGTTGCCGATGACTTCAGTCAGCAAGCACTAAAAGAGTTTGTAGAATGATATACGAATTCAGAAAAGTTACACTAATAAAAACAAGAAAGCCTCAAAAAAAAGACTTAAACACCGATTTACAATGGTTCTCCGAATCTCTGGGATTATTTTCACAAAGAGATAGAGAACGTTCGTGTTTCAGAATTTTTGTAGAATTAGTAAAATCAGCTAGAAAAAAACTACTTCTCAGCTCAGATGATTTAGCAGAAAGAACTAATTTAACAAGAGGAACAATAATTCACCATATTTCACACTTAATTGAATCTGGTTTAGTATCTCAATATGAAAATAAATATATGTTAAGAGTAGAAAATTTAGAAACTCTGACAGAAGAATTAGAAAGAGACTTACACAGAGTTTTTGAAGATTTAAAATCAATGGCCATAGAATTAGATGAACAATTAGGGCTTATTAAAAGAGATAAAAAAACATCTAAAGTTATTTCAGATTAATGCAATCAAAAAATAAGTGTTCAATATGGATAACTGCATGGGGTGTAGCTCTTTGTTTTTGCAGTTGTCCATTAGAGAACTGCGGACAAAATGTGCTATAAGCTACGCAGTTCTCTATACCTTGACATCAAGAGACACTTTGACATAAAAAAAACCTTGAGTTTTACTCCCCACTTTAGTGTAGAGTTTGTTCAGGTTTTTTGGATGCTCAAAGTGTCGACTACATTTTAAAGAACGTAGTTTTATGGAGACACTTTGACATAAAACTATCTTCTGTGTTTACGCCCATGATTAACAAGTAATATAATAACTAAAATAAGTAAAATCACTGAAATAAAGAATAAAATAAAAGAAGCAATATATAAAAATTTATGATATGTGTCTTCTACTCTAAACCACTCGCTGGCAACAGCAACACCACCAATATGTTCCATCCTTACATGGAAGATATAATCTCCATCATTCAAGCTTATAGGAACACGAAGAGATTTCACAAAATTAGCTTGATTTTCAACAGATATAGTTTCTGAGTCAGAAGAAAGAACATTTCCATTTCTATCAATAATAGAATAATGAAGATTAACATCAAGAGTTCCAGTAGGTCTTACTTGAAATAACTTAATATTAGCAACGATGTCATTACCAGCCTTCAGGGTTTTATACTCTTCAGGGATTTCAATAACTAAGTCAAATAAAGCATTCTCTAATATATTAACGACAACCAACAATTCCTTAATAACATCATTTGCTTTCACAATAATTTTTCCCAAATAAGCTCCTGCAGAATAACTCTGACGACCAATAAAATCAATTGTAAGATTGCGCGATTGACCAGTACCCAGAGTAAATGACCTTTCACTAATATCAACCAAATCTTCAATTCTATCAACTGTAAGAACAAAAGATATCTCTCCAAGTTCTCTATTTTCTATAAAAATTGGAAAATCTACAGAAGAACCTCTAGCAACAGATACGGATAAGTGATCAGGAGAAACAGTAAAAGAAGCGGGCTTCTCAAAGAAGCTACCCGAACCTCCTCCAGAACCACCTCCAGAACTAGACCCTCCTCCAGAAGAAGAAAGAGTCTCTTCTAAAGCATATTCTGAAAATCCCGTAACGTTAAAACTAAAAGTTCCTCCAGAATAAAAGTTCTCAGAACATATTAAACTATTACAAACAGAGCCATCTCTTAAAATCCTCGGATTCAGAAAGCTTACATCATAAAATTGTAATGTGGCAGGCTTATCAAAGTTAGGCAAATAATCCGAATTCAAAGAAATACTGTTAGAAGAAATAACAACATAAGAGTCTAAATCTATTCCAGAGCTATAATTATAAGCATTCGTCACATTAACAGTTCCATTAAAAATAATTTTTCCATAATTTACATTTTCAAAAGTTATGTTTGTCAAATTCTGCAATTGCTTTAAAGAATATTCGTAAAACTGTGTAGAAGCACCAGCATTACTACCAGCATAATTTGAATAACTAATATTCAAAATTCCGGTTAAAACAGAAAAAGTAATATTTCCTGAAGTAACTCCATCACTATTATTTGCAAAAACATAAATTGTATGTGATCCAGAAGAAACATTATGATAACCATTAAATTCATTAGTGTTTCCAGTTTCAGATAAAGTAGTATTCACTCCATTATTAATATTAAACCATAAATTATATGCATTACTATTAAATTTCAAAGAAACATTATTACTAATGTAAGTCTGATTCAATGGTCTCTGAATACTAAGACTAGGAGCACCAGAAACAGTTATACTAAATCCCACCCCTCCACTTGTGGATAATCCAGTAATATCTTGACTTTCTACAGAGGCAATAAATAATAAAAAAACTAAAGAAGCAAATAAAACCAGTAAAACACTCACCCTCATCACAAGAATATATCAAAAAGCTATTTAAAACTAATTATAGTCTCAAAAGTTAGAGTGTTTTCTCTTTCTGAAATAAACCAACAATGCCACTGCCAAACAAACAGAAACTAAAACTATAATTATCAAAACAGAAGAAGATGAATCAAGAACAGAATCACCTTTAACAACCTCAACAGGTATTTTCTTCTTTACAGCTCCGGCAAGCTGCAGAAAAGAATCATCTGATGCAGCCAATTGATCAAAAGAAACTATTATTTCAAAAACAGAACCTGGCTCGGCATCCTTAGGGACTTCGACAAGTAATTTAACGGGAACATTCTCACTCCCAAAAGGAACTCTATAATCCAAATCACTATCAATCAAAGTTGCAAACTCCTTTCCATCTTGTATGCTA
>Ga0209542_10007528_pt1 | contig 20667 bp, 20 predicted proteins | sample RifCSPhighO2_01_FD_184028 | JGI IMG/M metagenome (GOLD analysis project Ga0209542, IMG submission 184028) | Soil microbial communities from Rifle, Colorado - Rifle CSP2_plank highO2_0.1 (SPAdes) (version 2) | ecosystem: Environmental > Terrestrial > Deep subsurface > Rock core/Sediment ...
TAGAAGTCGCACAGAATATAGACAAAATTGCTTCTGATTCAGACCTTTTTGCCAAAAAGGTCTGTGCCAAAGAAATCTTTGGCTCGAACCTCCTCCTCGGCGAAAAAACAGCGCGCGCCAGCGCGCCAAAAATTCTGAATTCGTTTGGAAAAATGGGGGGAAATCAGTGGGACGCGCTTCGCGCGTCCCACCTTCTGGCTTTGAAAAAGCCGTTGAGTTCTGTTTTGGTGTAGTATTCTTGAATTAGTCCGAACGCATTTTGGGAAAGAAATCTCCCCGCGAAAATTCGGAAAGGCGGCGGAGCCGCACCGCTCAAAACCGCAAAAGAACCCGAAGAAAAACACTCGCCTCGCTGACCAGCCTCGCCGAGTCTAGGCGGGAGCTACGGCGAAGCGGGTCGGCTCGAACCATATTTTGCGAAATCGTGAATTCGTTTTTACCCCCAAAATTGAATACGAATTAGTCGCCGAGTCCGCCGAAAGGGCGGATAAACTCCGCGAGGCGAACCAAAACTCTTTGACTTTTCCTTTCTGGTGCCCTCGAAGGGAATCGAACCCCCATCTTATCCTTAGGACGGATCTGCTCTGTCCATTGAGCTACGAGGGCGTAGCACCTTTCATATATTACATCTTTTTGCTACTATTTTAAACATGGTAATCACTTATTACGGTTTATCGTGTTTTAAGATACAAAGCGGTGACACGGTTATCGCCATTGACCCTTTCTCAAAAGAATGCGGGTTGACTCCACCGAGGTTTGAGGCGCAGGCGGTTTTGTCCACGCATAACCACGAAAACCACAATAACACGGAGTCGCTTTCAAATAAGAGCGCCCGCCTGCCGGACGGGAAGGAAAGTATTTTTAAAATTACCGGTCCCGGAGAATATGAATTTAAAGGCATTTTGGTGCGCGGAATAGATTCTTTCCACGACGCTAAAGGAGGCAAGATAAAAGGCAAGAATACAATCTATATAATAGAATGGGAGGGGATGAGGCTGGCGCACATGGGTGACTACGGCGAAGAAAGCCTGCGCAGCGAAGTTCAGGAGGCTCTGGGGACTCCCGATATATTATTTATGCCGGTGGGCGGACCTGCCTCGCCGAGTCAAGGCGGGGGAGATACGGTTGACGCGGAAACCGCGGCGAAGTTTATCAACGAAATTGAGCCGCGCGTCATAATCCCGATGCATTACAAAGTTTCCGGGCTGAAAACAAAGCTTGACGGCGTTGAAGTTTTTATGAAGGAGATGGGAGAAAAGGCGGAAGCCGAAGACAGATTTACGGTCAAAAAGAACGCTCTTCCCGCGGCGGAGGAGTCTAAAATTGTAATTTTAAAAACTCCCTAAAACGTAAAGCAAAAATTTAAAACACATGGTAAAAACCCCATTAGATTTTCTGGAAGAAATGCGTGAAAAACCCGAATCAGTAAGGAAACTGGCCGGCGGCGTTTTAGTTGTTCTCATCATGGCGGCGGTCCTGGGCATCTGGGCGACGACTCTGGATCTTTCCACGCCTCTCTCCGGCCGGTCGGCGGTGGAAGCCTCCGCGGGTTTCAGCTCCCCGCTCGCGACCCTCTGGAATTTCATAAAAGATTCGGTTAAATCTTTCTTTTAGATTTTGAATGACAAAGAGCGAGGCAAAAGAGCGGATCGGAAAGTTAAAGAAACTGATAGATAAATACCGCTTGACGCGCTTTTTTGGAAGAGTAATATAAATATATGAGCAATATTGTTGCGGTGCCAAAAACTGAATACGAAACTTTAAGGAAAAAAGCTCGCGTGTACGAAGAGTTGGCTAGTTTATTTTTCCAAAAGGTAAAAGGCGACTTTGTAGGAGAAATTGTTAACGATTTTAAGAAGGCCGGTTTATATTCAAAAGGTTTTTTAAAGGATTTAGAAAGCGGACTCAGGTTTTCTAGCAAAGCTAAAAAATGAAGATCCGGCCAGTAGAGCCGCATATTTTGCGCCGGATTAAAAAATGGCGCCTTGAGAAAAAATGGAACAAGGCCACTTTTCTTTTCGCAAGCAATCCAAAACACCCATCTTTGAATTTAGAGTTACTTGAGCCTAAGCATCGCGGCATTTATTCTTTTGGGCTCGATAAAAAATATCGAGTATTATTTTTTATTGATGGAGGCGAGATAGAGATATTTCAGATTACAAAGCATTATAGGAAGTAAAAGAGTGCAATTTTATGATTAAATCCGAAGCCAAGGAAAGAATAGATAAGTTAAAGAAACTGATAGATAAATACCGCTATCAGTACCATGTTTTAAATAAGCTTGAGATTTCGGAAGAGGCGCTTGATTCTTTAAAGCACGAATTAAAAAAGCTTGAAGACGAATTTCCGGATTTGATAACTTCGGATTCCCCGACCCAGCGCGTAGCCGGGAAGCCTCTTAAAGAATTCAAAAAAATAAAACATTCCTCCAAAATGCTTTCTTTGGAGGATGTTTTTTCAGATGAGGAATTTTCGGAGTGGCATGTCCGGATCAAAAAACTTTCCCCGGCCGGTAATTTTGAATTCTACGCAGAGCCGAAATTCGACGGGCTTGCTTTAAGCATTGTTTATGAAGACGGCGCCCTGTCTTACGCCGCGACCCGCGGAGACGGCGAGACCGGGGAAGATATTACGCAAAATGTGCGAACGATAGAATCCGTGCCTTTGAGTATTCATAAAAAAGGCAGAATTGAGGTAAGGGGCGAGGCCATGCTCACCAAAAAGAATTTTGAGGAAATCAATCTCCGGCAAAAAAAGAAAGGAGAAAAAATTTACGCAAATTCCAGAAATCTGGCTGCGGGCTCCATACGGCAGCTGGACCCTCAAATTACTTCGTCCCGGAAACTGGATTTTTTCGCATACGACCTTATCGCGGAAGAGGCGGGCATCACATTGCATTCCAAGGAGCATGGGCTTTTACGCGAAATGGGGTTTAAAACCGGAGGCGACTGGGAAAAGCTCTGCAAAACCGAGGAAGCTGTTTTTGAACATCATAAGCATATCGCCGGCCGCCGCGAAAAGCTCCCGTACAGCATTGACGGCATTGTGATTTCCGTAAATCCAAATCCGCTTTTTAAAAAATTGGGCGTGGTAGGTAAAACCCCGAGAGGCGCCATTGCTTTTAAATTCGCGCCGCGGGAGGCGACAACGAAAGTTGAAGATATAATCTTGCAGGTCGGGCGGACGGGGGCTCTTACGCCGGTAGCCGTTCTTACCCCTGTTCTTATCGGGGGGGTGACCGTAAGCCGCGCGACGCTCCATAACGAAGACGAAATAAGGCGCTTGGGGCTCAAAATCGGTGACAGCGTTATCGTAGGGCGCGCCGGGGACGTAATTCCAAATATAAAAAAGGTTTTAAAAGAATTGCGGACGAGGCACGAAAAAGAATTTCATATGCCTAAAAATTGCCCGGTTTGCAAAAAACCTGTGGAAAAATTGCAAAAAGAAGGGGTTGGTTTTTATTGCGTGAATAAAAATTGTCCCGCGCGGCACCGCGAAAATATGTATCATTTTGTATCGCGGAAAGCCTTTAATATAGACGGCCTCGGCCCCAAAATTTTAGACGCGTTTTTGGACCATGGACTAATACAAGATTCCGCAGATATTTTTGAATTGAAAGAGGGGGATGTCGCGCCCTTGGAGAGGTTTGGGGAAAAATCCGCGGAGAACATCATCCGTTCAATAAACGGCGCCAAAAAAATTCCGCTCGCAAGATTCATTTACGCGCTGGGTATTTTGCACGTGGGTGAGGAGACGGCAATAGACCTTGCGAATCATTTCGGCTCCTTGGAAAAACTTGAAAAAGCCGGCTTGGAGGATCTGGAGAAAATTCCAAATATCGGCGGAGTCGTCGCAAAAAGCGCGCATGAATGGTTTCGGGAAGAGCGGAACAGGGATTTTTTAAAAAAACTTCTGCGCCACGTCAAAACTGAAAACCCTAAAAAACAGGCGCCGGGAAAACTTACCGGAAAAACCTTTGTTTTTACGGGAGAGATGGAATTAATGAGCCGGGACGAGGCTAAGGCCAAAGTGCGCGAGCTTGGAGGAGACCCTTCGGAAACAGTGAGCAAAAATACAGATTTCATTGTTGCGGGTGCGAGCCCGGGCTCAAAATATGCGCGCGCCCAAAAACTCGGCGTAAAAATCCTGGCTGAAAAAGAATTTCTGAAGATGACAAAATAGATATTGCTTTTTGAAATATACATGATAACCTCTCAATTAGAGTAGAGGGGGTATGTTTTTTTATGATTCATATTGCTAAAGTGCATTTTCGCAACAAATGGAAAGTTTGGAAAGACGATCCTGCGGCCGGTAGGTTTAAAGCTGAGATGGATGCGGAAGAATATACCACTCCTGAAGATGTCCTGCAGGCGGTAAGAAAATGGTTGGATCCTACGGACTCGCAGACGGATGATCCGTTTCCGACTTATACCAATGGGGATCGTCAACGCGATAAAGAACAAGACGAAGAAATTACCAAGATCTTTTCTAAAATACTCAAACCCTAGTAAAGTCTCCCCGTGAGGCTTTTTATTGTCAAATATAACACTATTGTAACGGTCGTGAACATTATGTTATATTGCGTTTATGTCGAAAAAAAGGGAAAAGAAAAGTTCGCGGTCTAAAAAACCATCTGCACCGGCACTTATTCTAATGGCCTTGAAGAAAAAGGCAAACGCGCCATTTGATATTCTTTTGGAATACGGGAAAATAAGGAATCTGTACAAATCATCATCTGCGCGAATGGCAGTTCATAGGCTGAAAAAGAAAAACCTTATCTACGCAGAGCGCCGGGGGTCCAAGCTCATTTTTGAGCTTACCGAAGAAGGCGAAAGAGAGGTTGAAAAAATACAATCAAACCTCAAAAAAGCAAAGCCAAAAAGCTGGGATGGAAAATGGCGAATTATTATTTTTGATGTTCCGGAGAAATTAAGAGGTAAGCGCGATTTATTGCGCAGGGAACTTGTTGGGTTTGGTTTTCGGCAGCTTCAGGAAAGTGTTTGGGCTTATCCTTACCCGTTACCTCAAGAATTTAAAGACTTATGGAAAGAAACGGGCATTTTTAAATACTGCGTTATTTTAGAGGCCGATAAAATTGAGAACGGCGAAGTACTTGAACGTTTTTTCTCCGGCAAATAATTGATATAACATATTTGTAACGGTCGTGAACATTGTGTTATGTCGATGGTGAAAGGTTTTGGTAGTGAAAACCATACGCATATGTTTTAGCCTCTTCATAGGGCTTTCTGGTCTGATTATGCTATATTTAACTTAAATGAAAATTTCAAAACATATTCATTCGTGTTTGCTGGTTGAGGAGGCGGGGAAAGTTATTTTAATTGACCCCGGTAATTATACTTTTGAGGAAGGGGGGTTAAATATTGGAAAAATTGAAAAGCTGGACGCGATTCTGGTTACCCATGGGCATCCAGACCATTTACACCCGCCTTTAATTGAAAAAGTTTTAGAACGGTTTCCCGATGTGAAAATTTTCGGCAACGCGTCAGTAAAAACCATTTTAGCGCAGGAAAGAATTCCTGTCGCGAGCGAAGCCGGCGATATTTTTGAAATGATAAACGCTCCGCACGAATTACTTCTTGGCGGGCTGACCGCGGAAAACACATTGTTTAATATTTTCGGAAAATTAACCCATCCCGGAGATTCATTACAATTCAATAAAATATGCGATGTTTTGGCTTTGCCGATAACCGCGCCGTGGGGGAGCTTTGTGGCCTCTGTGGAAAAGGCGGCAGATGTGAAGCCAAAAATTGTTATCCCGATTCACGATTGGCATTGGAAGGACTCGGCGAGGAAAAAGCTATACGACACCGCAAAAAATTATCTCTCGGCGCGTTCTATTGATTTCCGCGGTTTGGAAACCGGTGAAGAGGTGACCATTTAGCTCATTAAAAAAGGTGGTTGCTTTTAATAAATATTTATGATATAATTGGGGCATAAATGCAACAATTTTTAAAAAAATATCTTATTCCTCACAAAGGTAACGAATATAAGCCCCATCTTTTGAGGGAATTTTCCGTTGTTTTTCTTTCATTTCTTATAATTTTTCTGATACCTTTCTTTGCTTTTATTTATACGCCGCTGATAACAAGTAATTTTTTCCTTTCCGCCATCTTCCCGTCAGCTTTGGTAGGTTTTGCCAACGACGCAAGATCCGTAGAAGGCGAGCAAGCTCTTAAAATAAATCCCATTCTTGAAGCAGCGGCAAAAATGAAAGCAGAGGATATGATAAAGAAAAATTATTTCGCGCATGTTAGCCCCGAAGGAATTAATCCCTGGCATTGGCTCACTCTTGCCGGGTATGATTTTTCCGCGGCGGGAGAAAATCTGGCAATAGATTTTTCTGATTCAAAGGATGTTTCAACGGCGTGGCTCAATTCTCCCGGACACCGCGCGAATATTTTAAATAAAAAATTCACGGAGATAGGGATTGCGACCGCGAAAGGAATTTTCAACGGGCGCGAAATCGTTTTTGTGGTCCAGTTTTTCGGGAAGCCCCTTATACCGGTTGCGTCTCTGGGCATTTCGCCCTCTCCCGCTCCTTCTTCCATACCCGCACCGAATCCACAAGTCGCCTCTGCGGTAAAAGTGATTGAAGAAAATGAGCTCTTTATAGCCGTTGATGATGAAGAAGCGAAAAAAGAGGCGCCCGCGGATGTTTTCTCGCCGGAAAAAAATGTCGGAGCGGTAATTTTGGAAACAATGTCTTCCCCGAGAACTTTGCTTTTCTACTCGTATCTGCTTTTATCGCTCTTAATTTCCATTTCGCTTATATTCGTAATATTCATAGAGGCCGCCCGCAGGCATACCCGCCATATAGCTTACGGCGCATTTCTGCTTATTTTATCGGTCGGCGCATTTTACGCCGCGGGGTTTCTTTTCCCCGCAGGCACGGTGATGATTATTTAAAACGGCTTTTCCACAGCCGTGTGTTTGCCCGGGGCTTTCTTATTTTGCTAGCCTCTTTATAGAGGCTGTTTTAAATTATGTCTGAAAGACTGACAAAAGCGGAATTTAGAATGCTGGAAACATGGGCGTATTCAACGCGAGGCACGTGCGACAGGCTTCATACGGCCACAACTTTATGGAGTGCGGAACCCGAGCATCTTTTTTTGTCCGGAGGCTATAATGGCGCGCCCGCGGGGCAGCCTGCGTGCGATGAAGCTGGCCATTTGATGGTTGACGGGCACTGTATCAGGACAAACCACGGTGAAGAAAATGCGCTCCTTAATTGCCACGACCCTGACAGATTAGAAGGCGGAATTGCAACGATTTTAGGCAGTACTCCGTGTTATCCATGCGCGAGAAAGCTTGTAAGTAAAAAAATCGGAATAGTGGAATATATCGGCAATTACGAAAATGCGCACGGGGCCGGATATCTTGATGATTTACTTAAAAACGCATTTGTAAAATGCGTTTATATAAGCACTGATGATTTGCTTAAGGCGCTTAAAAAAGCATTTGATTTTTCAGGCAATTCAGGAGGAATTTTTAAGGATATCGTTTTGCCGGCAGCATTTTTCGGTCCGCGCCATGCTAATATGAGATTAATGGACGGAGGAAAACTGATAATTTTTGAAGGGATAGACGGTTGCGGAAAATCCACGCAGATAAAAATGCTGGAAAAACATCTTATTCAAAAAGGATATCAGGTTTTTGCGACAAAAGAGCCGGGCGGAGGGCTTCCGGATCTCCGCGAAAGAATTTTTGCGTTAAAAGAAGACGGAGAAGAAAATTTGGCCGAGCGCGAGCTTGAACTTTTTGAAGAAGATCGCAGAGTTCACTACCACGACAAAGTTTTGCAGGCGTTGGCTTCGGGGAAAATCGTTCTCCAGGATAGAGGCGGAGAATCAACAAAAGCCTATCAAGGGTACGGGCGCGGGATGTCTTTGGAGAGGATTGAAAAAGCTAATCATGAAGCGACTTACGGGCGCAAAGCCGACCTTACGATTTTTCTTGACATGAATGTTGACGACGCGCTTAGCCGTCTGCAAAACGACGCACCGCGTAGAATCAACAGATTTGAAAAGAAAGAATTTCTTGAGAAAGTGAAAGCCGGTTACTTGGAGGAAGCTTTTAAGCATGCGCGTACGGGCGATTGGCAGACCGTTTGGGCGGACGATTCCGAAGAAATTATTTTTGAGAAAATTAAAGAAGCGATAGAGGAAAGGCTGGAATTATAAAATTTAAAACCCCACTCCGCCATCCGCCAATAGGCGGAGGAGGGGTGGGGTTTTTTAATTTTGTTCCAAAAGAGCTAATTTTCGCTGGGTCGCGAGCTCCGCAGCCATTCTTGTCAATGCAGGATCTTCTCCTTTATTGACAAATTTCATAGCGGCTCCTATTAGCGGATGGACTTCGCAAAGTTTTCGGTGCATTTCGTTTACTATTTTGCGGTATCCCGGGTGGCCTTCGGGTTTTGTGCGGAGCTCATGCATATGGAATGCTTGCCGCGCGTTCTCTACGAATCTGAACCGCATTTTGTGTCCAAGAAGCGTCGCGTATTGCGCTATCTCCCCATATCCCGCGTTCCTTAACATCCTAAAAAGGTGGTCCGAGATTTCAAAGCAGTTTTCAAATGACTCGGTAAGGCCGGCATCTTTTATTAATTGAGGCGTTTCATATCCGTAATATGTAGTAAGCCTTTGCCATTCCGGCATGTCGAGCATTCTGTGCCGCTGAAGATCGCGGAAAATACCGTAGTCAATGAAGAGTTCCCATTCGTAATGTATTGTTTCAAAGGCTCTGCCGGGTTTTTGCCTGTAATTTAAACGGTTACCCGCATAAGCGCTGAAGATATTCAGCTTTTGTTCGCGGGGCCAGTTTTTCACAATTTTTTTAAGCATAGGAAGCGGCATTTCCGAATCCGCGAATATCATTTCCGGCACAAGAATATTGAGCTCGTCTCCCTTTGGCCAATGATTTACCAGCGTTACTTCGGCGGCACTTTTTATCGGAGCGTCTTTATACTTGAAGATTTCTTTGACGAGTTTTCTTACGGCATCGCGCACATCTTGCCGGTACATTACTGCGGCCCCTCCGCGTTCAGGTTGTTCGGCCCGCTTCAGGAACGCTCCGAGAACTTTTTTAGATTCCCGCAAAATATCCGAAGCCGTTTTTTGGGCCTCAATAAGCGTTTGCGAGGAAAGAAAATAAATAAGATTTTCTATTGATTGCGCTGTAGCAACTATTGCCACTGTAGATTGAGTAGCTACTGGCAGTAGAGCGCGCGCGGCATCGCATGCCTGCGCCCGCGTGGTCGCGATCCATGCCGATTTTTCTTCCGCGGTTGCGGTATTCGGCAGCGGATGCGCTTTTCTTACATATTCCGTTGCTTGTCGCACCACAGAAGAATATTTGTCAAAGATCTGATCCATATAAAGGCAATAGTCGGCAGTATGCCCCAGCCTTAGTGCCGGAACGTAATATTTATATCGTCCGTCTTTTGTTTTCTTGTCGAAATAAATATATCTCGTGGATTGTTCCAGATATCCCGCAAGTCGTCCCCATTCAAGGAGTTTGGTCAGAAGATTTGAAGCTGATTCAACCACTAAAAACGCATAAGCCAGCTGTTTAACCGAATCATCTCCGAACTCAGCTGTAACTTTTTCGATAAAATTAGATGCTACATTCTCACGCATCGCGAATTCACTTAGATATATGAGCCGGAGGTCATTCTGGTTTCTTGAAAGACGCGCCATCGCGGCGGCAATCATTATTGGGTCGGCGTTGCCGGTAAAAGCATAAATTGGTCCTATTGGATCGGTTACAATATTTTTTAGGTGCTCGATTCCCGCAGCTGTCACCTCAAGTTTTTCGCCGTTCTTTTTAATGTATGGGTTGTCCGCCATTTTTCTCCTTTTTCAAAATCTAAAACTAATGTTTGCACATTTTTTTTGTTTGCGCCAGAGACAAAATTTATTTCGTGATTACGAAACCGAAGAAGTAGCAACTACTTGTATATTTCTTTAATTTCTGCTATGGATAGATACAAAAGGAGAGCCAAATGAATATTGCAAAATATCTTGACCATACTTTATTAAAACCGGATGCTACGAGAGATCAGATTGTCAAACTTTGTAAGGAAGCGAGACAGTACAATTTTGCAGCTGTTTGCGTGAATCCGATTTGGGTTGAAGAGTGCGTGTCGCAATTGGGTTCTTTAAAAAACTCTAACATCGCGATCTGCGCTGTAATTGGATTCCCATTTGGTGCCAATCTGCCGGTTACCAAAGCGCTTGAAGCATACAATGCTTTTACAAATGGCGCCGATGAGCTGGATATGGTTATAAATATTGGCAAATTGAAAACCGGATGTACGTTTGACGTGGAATGCGATATAAAAGCGGTTTTTAACGTTAAACATAAAGCCGTGCTCAAGGTTATCATTGAAACGTGCCTGCTTACAGATGAAGAAAAAATTTTGGCCTGTAAGATCGCGAAAAATGCCGGAGCGGATTTTGTAAAGACTTCAACCGGATTTTCAACCGGAGGCGCGACCATCGCAGACGTGGTGTTAATGAGAAAGACTGTTGGGCCGGAAATGGGTGTAAAGGCATCAGGCGGCATCAAGGATTTCGCAACAGCAAAAGCCATGATTAAAGCCGGAGCGAATCGTCTGGGGTGCTCGGCAAGCGTTGTCATCGTGGAAAGCTCAAAAAATAAATAGTAATATCGGCCCCGCATTTCAGGCGGGGCTTGTTTTTTTATTTTTCCACGCTATATTTGGTGCAGACTTGAGAATAAAACATGCTTGTTATCGCTACGGCTCCTCCCGGGACTCTTGAAGATAAAGATTGCACACGGCTTGAAAATTACGCTAAAACTCGCGGAGTTGACATGGAATTTCATCACTTAGGGAAAGATATTTTTCGCATTGCCAAAGAGCGAAGAATGAATATTACTCCTGATAATATTTTGGATGTTGACCACGAAAAACTTGATCTTGTGAGAGCTTTGGCTTTGGAACGGATCGGCAAAAAAATCTCGCGCCAAAATCGGAAAGATGGAGAGAGACGCATTGATATTTTGCGCACGCACGCCAAATTTATTTGGAACGACGTTCCGCGAAAAGCCTGGTATAGCAAGGATATTCTGGCTTTGAAGCCGGATAAGTTTGTATCATTTGTTGACGACGCGGAAAAAATTTTAGAGCGCCTTAGCCAGCGGAGCCAGTGGGCCGCACAGGATTTTTCTCTTCGCGACATTCTCTATTGGATAAACGACGAAGTAAACACCACTGATGATTGGGCTGATAGCGCCGGCAAGCCTTTTTATGTTGTTCCGACCGTAGCCCCCGCTCATTTTTTCTACAAGATTCTTCAAAAGCCGGAATTGGACATTGTTTACGTAAGCATGCCTCTTACTTTTGCTTATGACATGGTTACTCAAAAGAGAATTGATAGTTTGGTAAAATTTCTGGAAAGATATTTTACCATCATTGACCCCAGGTGGATTGATCCTTTAGCCGCTTCTAAAGGGAAGGGATTTGACCGCGCAATTTACAACAATGTTGTTAACCGCGACCTTGAGTGGTTCGTAAGGCAGTCAAAAAGGGTTATTGCTTATTTTCCTAAAATCGTGCTTTCTTCCGGCTTGGTGATAGAAGTCAAAGATGCTTTTAAATCAACGAAAGACACCTGGCTTATTTGGCCGAAAGGGAAAAGTATCAGTCCGTTTTCCAAGCAATATGCTCGCAAGGTTTTTTACAGTCTGGGGGAACTTCAGAGTTATGTGAAAGAGAATTTCAAGGAAGCGGGTGTATAGCCATGGTGAAAACAGCAAAGAAAAGATGTGACCATAAAAATGTCGGAGTGCTGGTTTATAAAAAAAGCGGAAAACTGCTACTTTTGGAAAGAATGAAGCGCCCTTACGGATGGTCGCCACCCGCGATACACGTGGATGACGACGGAGAGAATTTTACTGCGGCGGCTCGGCGAGCGGTTTTGGAAAAAGCGGGGCTTGACGCGCAGAAATTGGTTCTGCTTTTGAAGCGCGCCTGCGAAAATAAGTGCGTGAGGCGCGGGGGAGGCTGGCACAATCTGCGGGTTTTCAAAGCCGCCCTGTGGCGGGGGAAGCTAACGAGATCCAGATCGGAAACAAGAAACGCTTTATGGGTTTCGGAGCCCAAAGTCAGGGCGCTGGCAAGCCTGACCGAGGCGCATTTAGCGGGGAAGATTTCCGCGCGGGCCTGGCGGAAGAATCCCGGCCTTGAAGTTGTCTGGCATAAAATTTTCAAGAATTTGGGTATAATATAGTATGGCCAAAAAATGCGATAACAAAAGCGCGGGAATAATTTTTGAAGAGAACGGGAAAATACTTCTTATAGAAAGATATAATTATCCGCAAGCGATCGCTTTGCCAGCGGGGCATTTGGATGGAGATAAGCCAGACGTCAACGCTATCCTGGAATCTTCGCAAGAAGTTGGGCTAGCCTTGACTGATATGAATCTGCTCTGGCATAACACGGTGGATAATCCCTGCAAAAGAGATGGTGGCAGTCACCACGATTGGTGGGTTTTTCAAGCGGCGAAGTGGAGCGGGGATTTAAAAGCCGGAGACGATGCCAAAAAGGCGTTCTGGGCTTCTATTGAGGAGCTGAAAAGTTTTGCAGTGCGGACGGAATATTTTATGAGAAAATATAATATTCCATACAAGGAAGTCGGGAGGCTGACTAAAGCGATTTTTGGCGATGTTCCGGCAGAGAAAAAAACTGACCCGGAATGGCAAGCCGAAATGGGTTTGGAGCCGGTTTGGCATAAGATTTTAAAAGATTTGGGAAAAATTTGATCAGGCAACCCACAGGATTGCCTGATTTTTTTATAGCGCTAAGATGAAGATACAAATATGAAATCAATTGTTTTTTGCTCGTCCCAGCGGTTTTCCCAGGAACTTCATAAATTTATGGAAGAGCTGCAGGCGCTGGCGAAAGAGCGTAGAGCGAAAATCACGATACTTCATCCGGAGTTTGCGATGGACCAGCATCAATTACACCATTTGCCCGAGAAGGAGCGTCTCGCGCATCCTATTTATCGCGCGGAAGTTGCCGGAAGGGTTTACGACCATCTTTTCAGGAAAGTCCGCACGGCGGATATTTGTTTTATTTTTAATAAAGACGGGTATATCGGCGTGAACGTCGCGGGAGAGCTTTTCGCCGCGGCTGTTTTGGGGAAAATGATCTATTCTCTGGACGGGCGCACGCTGATGGGCCACTACCCGCAGGACCTCTACGAGGAACCCTCCGCTCGCAAACTCATCCACGAAGTCATTCCCACAGCCCAAGATTTGCTTGAACGGCTGATTTGACAAAATAAATAAATTCTGGTAACATTGGACACAGTTGGTAAGCTGTGTTTTTTTGTTTTTTTGACAACCGAAAGTCCTGAAAATGAAAGGAGTTGCCTGTGCTGGATAAACTAAGGGCAATATGGTTAGTGTCGCGGCGCAGATTTCGCTTAGATGATTATTTAGAAGATGAGGCGAGAGGCCACGTTTATTTTCTTGTCGGTTTCGGGTTATATGGCGTATGTTATTTTTTGATAATACAAATTGCTCTCTGGTATGACAAAGCTGCTCTGCCGTTCGGCATCTACGAATTCTGGAATACTATGGGCGGTTTGACGGATTGGGTTATCTCGTCCTGGCCGGTATTGGCATGGGGCTCCGCAGTCACTGCTGTCGGTTGCTTAATGACCAGTAATGAAAGATGGTTTAACCGGAATGCGGAAACTATCTTTGCGGCGAGATTTGTAACAAGCATCAGGGCCGGCGTATTTGAAGAAATTCTTTATCGGTGGCTGATTTTTCTCGGAAGTATCGTTATCGCGAAAATGAGCAATTACTTTTTATTCGGTTTTACGGCCTGGTTCTATCTTAAATTTGTCGCGTCTGTCGCAAACTTTTTTACTTTCGGCGCGCTTCATAATATTCTTTTCCATGAAGCCGGCTGGGCGGTTGGAGCGGGCATGCTTGCTGCTAATGCGAGTTTTAGGAACGGCCATAAATATCTCGGCTGGTTCGGATTCGCCAACAGCTGGTTCATCGGGATATTTATGTTCTGGCTTCTTTTCAGATACGGATTACTCGCCTGCATTACTATTCATTTTTTGTATGACGCGCTGATTTTTTTTGTAAGATACATTGACGGGATAATTGAGCGATATCGGGATAATGGGTAAAAACGCCGCCTGGATTTCAGGCGGCATTTTCTTTTTGCATTATTTTTTTATTCAGGCATAATGTATCAATATTATGAAAATCAGGCTTTTCGCTTTATCAATATTGGCATTGGGGCTTCTCGCGGGGTTTCTGGACGCGGGGGAGTTTTTGGGTTTTGGTAATCACTGGTTTAGCCGGCCTTTCAGGCTGGGTCTGGACCTCCAGGGCGGGACGCATTTGATCTATAAAGCGGACATCTCCACTTTAAAGAGCGGCGCGGAAACAAGCGAGGCCATGGCCGGGCTCCGGGACGTTATTGAACGGAGAGTGAATTTTTTCGGAGTAGCGGAACCTGTTGTGCAGACGGAGCGCGTGGGCGGGGACAACCGCCTTATTGTTGAGCTCGCGGGCGTCTTTGATATTAAACAGGCCATACAAGTTATCGGAGAGACGCCGTACTTGGAGTTTAAGGAATTGAAAAGGGGCCTCGACGGCCAGCCTTTGGCGACTTCCACCGCGACAATGCTTGATTTTGAGGCAACCCCGCTCACGGGAAAATATTTAACGAGAGCATCTCTTGGTTTTGGAGAGCAGATCGGGACGCCGGAAATTTTTCTTGAGTTCAACGATGAAGGCGCGAAACTTTTTGAAACGATAACGGAAAAAAATGTCGGGCATCCCCTGGCCGCGTTTTTGGACGGTGTTCCGATAAGCGCGCCGGTGGTACGCGAAAAAATAACCGGCGGGAAAGCGCAAATTACCGGGCAATTTACATTGGACGAAGCAAAACAGCTTGTAAGGCGTTTTAACGCCGGTGCCCTGCCGGTTCCGATAACTTTGCTTTCGCAGCAGAGCGTTGAGGCGTCTTTGGGGCGGGAATCGCTTTTAAAAAGTCTTTGGGCGGGCATATATGGAACCTTGGCCATCATGCTTTTTATGATCTTATGGTACCGTCTTCCCGGAATCATCGCGGTTTTCGCACTCGGTGTTTACGCCACGCTCACTTTGCTTTTATTTAAAATGATCCCGGTTACGCTTTCCTCCGCTGGCATCGCTGGATTCATACTTTCCATAGGTATGGCCGTGGATGCTAACATTCTTATTTTTGAAAGAATGAAAGAAGAGCTCCGCGCGGGCAAATCTCTGGAAACGGCGATGATGGAGGGTTTTAACCGCGCCTGGACGTCAATCCGCGATTCTAATGTTTCTAGTTTAATAACCGCAGCAATCCTTTACTGGTTCGGGACCTCTCTGGTCCGCGGATTCGCGCTTACTCTCGGCCTCGGTATTTTTGTCAGCATGTTCTCGGCAATCACCGCCACCCGTTTCTTTCTCCGGGCGCTTCCAAGGAGCCCGGGCGCTTTCACCCGTTTCCTTTTCTCCGCTGGACTTTCCAAATAATCTGCGCTACGCTTTTGGCAAATATGCTAAAGGCGTTTTTGTTTATTTTTATATTCTTCGCGGCGCCAATGTTAGCCTTGGCGGCTAACGGTGATATCGCTGTTTCAGAGGTACTATTTGATCCTGCCGGGACAGATACCGGGCTGGAATATATTGTAATTAAAAACTTTGGGAGCGGTGAAGTTAACTTGAGCGGGTGGGATTTGTATCCGGCCGGGGTGGGTTATTATACTTTTCCCAGTTTCACCCTTGTTGCCGGCAGCGCAGTCAAAGTTCATATTCGTGCTTCCGGCTCTGACGGTCCGGCTGATTTATACTACGCTTCCGCATCGGGAAATATCGGAAATTCTTCCGGTTCTATCGCTTTATTTTCGGGAACAACGCACAGTAAAGACACGATAGTCGCTTTTATGCGCTATCAAAAGCCTGGGAGTTCGGAAAGTAAAACATGGGAATCTTCTGCAAGCGATAGCGGGCTATGGAGTTCGGGTGATTTTATAGATATTTCCGACTTTGCAGAAGGGCAGATTTTAAAATTACAAAATTTTAATCAGAAAAATTCATCTCAAGGCTGGGGTATTGAAGATAGCGGAAATCCTCAAGTTTCTTCTGCGCCCACGCAAACTATAAGTTCCTCGAGTGAGAGCACCCAGGCAACCGCAGAGTCAAGCGGAGATTCGGGAGTTGTTGTCATGGCCGAATCAACTTCCAAAATAAAAGCCTATGCAGGGGAAGACCGCACGGTGCTCGCCGGAGCGGAAGTGATTTTTGACGGCGCTTCCGAAGGATTTACCGGGGATTCGGTGAACAAGGCGCGATTTTTTTGGAATTTCGGGGACGGTAAAACCGCCGAAGGAAAATCGGTGACTCACGCGTTTTTTTATCCCGGTTCTTATAATATTTTTCTTACTGTCTCATTTGCCGGCATGTCCGGCTCGGACTCGGCGAAAATAACGGTCGTTGAAAATCCGGTTATCGTATCAGAAGTAAAGCCTGGCGATTTCGTGGAAATTTATAACGCATCTTCCAGAAAAATAGATTTTTCCGGGTCGGGGATTTCCATCGGCTCTTCTGGGCCTTTTTATTTTCCGGCGGGGACTTTTCTTCAGCCGTACGCGTACATAGCTTTGGAGACCGGTGTTCTTAATTTTCAAATACCAAAAAGCGGATCAGTCCGGATAATTTATCCGAACGGAAAAGTTTCGTTTTCCTCGGTTTATCCGGATACCGTGCTGGCTGACGGAGAGAGCTTAAGTTTTGCGGGAGATGAACGGCAGAAGAGCAAAGCGACTCCCGGCGAGAAAAATGAAGTTTTAAAAACGGTCGCGAGTAAACCTAAAAAACCAGCCGTTCCTCCGGCGGAAACCAATTTTAAACCCGTCGCTTCATCGGAAAATGCTATTTCTAAAAAAAATCCGCAAAACAGCTTGCTCGCGTCCGCCGAGCCAGCAAATTCTTACCGTCAGTCTTTGCTTAGCGGCGAATACGGCTGGCTTGTTGTTGGTTTGGGGGCGGGCGTTTTGGCGGGCGCGGCTTTTATCTTCGCCAAACGATATTTTCCCTAGAGCGTTGTATAATGGATAAAATGGCAATTGAAGCACAAAAACCGAGAGTGCTTGTTTTTACGACGGCCTACGCGCCTTTTATAGGAGGGGCGGAGGTGGCTGTGGAACAAATCGCGAAAAGGCTCAAGGACAAATTTGAGTTTTTTATTATTACCTCAAGAATGCGGAAGGATTTGCCGAGGAGAGAAGTCCGGGATGAGGGCACAGTAATCAGGATCGGGTTTGGAACGAGATTTGATAAATTCTGGCTTTTAATTTTCAGCTGGTTCATTGTTTTGCGCGAATTTAAATTGAGAAAAGGAAAAACTATTTTTTGGGTTATGGATTTTTCATTCGGCGCTTCCGCCGCCGGTTTGCTGAAACTTATCTATCCTAAAATTCCTTTAGTATTTACCATTCAATATGGTGAGTCTGAAGAAAGAATCTCTAAGGGGCGCTTTGGTCTTATGAGTCCGGCCCTTAGATTAATTTTAATGCAGGCGGATTATGTTACAGCTATTTCAAATTATTTGCTGGAGTTATGCAAACAATACGGCTACATCGGCGAGGAGGCGATTATTCATAATGGAGTTGATTTACAGCGAGCCGGTGAGTCACTGCGCTTTCCTCGCCTCGCCTCGCTCGCTCAGGGCGGCTTGCTAGCCAAACCCGCGCAGCAACTCACTGGCTCGCCTATTATCGTCACAGTTTCCCGGCTTGTCCCGAAAAACGGCGTTGATATTTTGATACAGTCTGTCGTGGAATTGAAAAAAGAAATCCCGGATATTAAATTGCGTATTGTCGGCGACGGGCCGGAGCGCGGGAATTTAGAACATTTATCGGATAGTTTGGGGCTTAAGGATAATGTAAAATTTTCCGGAAGCGTTCCTTATGGTGAAGTCCCGAAATATTTAAGCGAGGCGGATGTTTTTGCGCGTCCGTCGCGTTCGGAAGGGATGGGCAACGCGTTTATTGAGGCGTTGGCCGCGGGGCTTCCTATTATAGGCACGCCTGTCGGCGGGATAACAGATATAATAGATGATCAAAATACGGGTTTATTCGTCAAAACAGATGATCCGAAAGATTTGGCGGAGAAAATAAAAATTTTGTTGAATGATAAGGAATTAGCCGCGCGGATTGTAGCAAATGGCCACAAAATAATTTTAGAACGATTTGATTGGGATTTTATAGCGAAAGCTTACGCGCAAGTTTTTTCCAAAAAACTTGCGGTAAAATCTAGAGTTCTGATTGCAACTGGCATTTTTCCGCCGGAAGTTGGGGGGCCGGCAACATATAGTAAGATTTTATTGGAAGAGTTTCCGAAGCAGGATTTGGGAGCGAGAGTTTCGACTTATGGGAAATCCAAAAAGCTTAATTGGTTTATAAGACACGCGTTGTTTGGCATGAGAACATTTTTTATGGCTAGAAATCATGACGCGCTATATGCGCAAGACGCAATAAATTCAGGGATGATTTCAATGAGTTCGGCTTTTGTATGGCGTAAGAAATTTTTTGTGAAAATAGTCGGCGATTATGCGTGGGAACAAGGAACACAAAGGTTTGGAGTAAGGGAAATGCTGGACGACTTTTTAAATAGAAAGTATGGACGGAAAGTTGAGATTTTGCGGAAAATTCAGAAATTTACCGCCAAGCGCGCCGGGAAAATTATTGTGCCCAGCGAATATTTAAAAAAAGTTGTTTCCGCGTGGGGAATAAATTCGGATAAAATTAAAGTAATTTATAACGCATTTGAACCTGATAGGAGTCCGACTTCTATCACAAAAGAGCTTGCGCGGGCCGAGCTTGGTTTGGAAGGCAAAGTTTTGGTTTCAGCCGGGCGCCTTGTTCCGTGGAAAGGGTTCGGCTTGCTGATTGAAATCGTTAAAGATCTTTTAATAAGTTTTCCGGATATTAAGTTGGTGATTATCGGAGACGGACCGGATATGGGGTCTTTGGTTCACAAAGCTTACGGCGTTCGGGAAAACATAATTTTTACTGGCAATTTGCCGAGAAAAAAAGTTTTGAAATATCTTGTTGTCGGAGACGTTTTCGCGCTCAATACCGCGTACGAAGGATTGTCCCATCAGATCCTGGAGGCAATGGGTTTGGGGGTTCCCATTGTGACAACGGATGCCGGAGGCAATCCGGAGTTGATAAAAGACGGCGAATCCGGCTTTTTGGTAAAATTTAACGATAAAAAGGCACTCGCCGACAGGATTTTGAAGTTGCTTTCCGATGGCGCTTTGGCAAGGCAATTTGCTCAAAATGCCAAGAAAAAAGCCCAAGAGTTTTCTCTTGAGCGGATGATTAATGAGACTGTCAAAATTTTAACAATATGAAAGTATTAATGATAAGTGGGGATCCGGGGGTTTTGGATCCGGATACGGAGGCGGGGAAAAGAACGGAAGAATACCGCCGGATTTTAGAGGAGCCTGCCTCGCCGGAGAGTCAAGGCGGGCTGGATATTCTGCTTTGCCGCGGGAATATTTTCAGTTTCATAGCTGGGTTTTTCCGCGGAGTAAAAATCATCAGCAGAAATAAACCCGATATCATTACGGCCCAGGACATGGAACACTCCTTACTCGCGTGGAAATTTTCCAAAATTTACGGCATTCCGTGGCAGATGCAGATACATACGGATATTTTTAGCCCGTACTTTGCGAAGCAATCACTAAAAAATCAAATAAGGGTCAGACTTGCGAAATTTTTATTGCCGAGGGCGGATTGCGTCAGAGTTGTTTCTGAAAGGATAAAAAAATCAATAGATTCAAGATTGACGATTCAGGCTTCAAGAATTAAAGTGTTGCCAGTTTTTGTGGATATTGAAAAAATAAAAAATGCGCCTGTAAAAACCGATCTGCATCAAAAATACGGAAAAGATAAATTTATAATATTGATAGCTTCACGAATTACGAAGGAAAAGAATATCAAAATGGCGCTAGAAGTGTTTGCGTCGGCGAAGGCACAAATTTTGCAAGACCTTGCGCAGCGCGACGGCAGCGACCTGCCTGCCGGCAGGCATGGCAGAGCAATTCGCCAGCCCGCTTCGCCGGAGCTTCAGCGAGGCGAGCAGGCGAATATGCGTGTCCTTGCAAAATTTGGTGACGAGACGGCGTTGTTGCTCGTCGTCGGTGACGGGCCGGAAAAAGAGAGCCTGCGGCGCATGGCGCGGGAACTAGGACTTAGCGAGAATGTTAAATTTGAACCGCGCACTAATGATCTAGTGTCGTATTACAAAACCTGCGATTTGTTTTTGCTTACATCAAATTACGAGGGTTACGGCATGACGCTGGTTGAGGCCGCCGCGGCCCGCCTTGACTCGTCGGCGAGGCAGGCAGGTGCTAAAATCATATCGTCTGATGTAGGAATAGCCGGTGAAATTTTAAGCCCTGAAGCTATTTTTAAAGTAGGCGACAAAGAAGATTTAAAGCGGAAACTCGGCTTGGCTTTAGAGAAGAAATTACCGGTGCCTCCGGCCCCGCCACAGCTAACCAAAGAAGAGTATTTAAGGTTATATAGGAATAGTTTTGAGGCATGCCTAAAACAG
>Ga0209542_10007533_pt1 | contig 20657 bp, 22 predicted proteins | sample RifCSPhighO2_01_FD_184028 | JGI IMG/M metagenome (GOLD analysis project Ga0209542, IMG submission 184028) | Soil microbial communities from Rifle, Colorado - Rifle CSP2_plank highO2_0.1 (SPAdes) (version 2) | ecosystem: Environmental > Terrestrial > Deep subsurface > Rock core/Sediment ...
CGAAAATAATGTCTGAAGCCCTGCGCCCGGTCGTCTTGAAGAACGCATGGTAGATTTTCGGGTCGGGCTTTTCCGCCCACGCGTGCATCGGGATAAACTGGTAGTCGAACATCGAGTCGAGGTTGAACTTCCTGCGCAAGTTGTCGTACATGTCAGGCGGCTGGTTGGAAAGCAACGCGGTAGTGTGGCCCGCGTGCAGTTGCTTGATGAATTCAACCATTTCGGGCACGCGCCTCACGCGCTCGAACTTCCAGTTGCCGGCGGTGAAAACCCCGCCTTGGTCGAAGGCGATTATCCTCCGGAAGAAAAAGCGCTTGAACATTTTGAATACGGGAAACGAAATGGCGAAAGCCACGATTGCGATTGCAAAGATTTGCATGAAATCGAAGCTGTCGAGAAAGTTCAGGGAATAGAATAAAGCCGACAGGATTATGGTGACGATAATATGCCAGTGGCTGAACCAGCCGAAAAACGGGGCGCGGAAGGAAACCATGGGAATGCAAAAAAATAATGCAAGAGCCCGCTTTTAACTGCTGAGCTTGCGCACTATGCCGCGTGTGGCGTCCACTTCTACAAGGTCGCCATCTTTAAAGAGCAGCGTTGCAGTCTTAACCCCCGTGACGCAAGGGATTTTCAGCTCGCGGCTGACTATCGCCGCGTGGCAAGTAATCCCGCCTTGGTCGGTGACTATCGCGCCTGCACGCTTCATCGCCATTATCATGCCGGGGTTTGTAGAATGTGATATGAGAATGTCTCCCACCCCAACTTTTCCCTGCTCTTCCGCGTTCATCACGATTTTCGCTTTTCCCACAACAGGCTTTGCCGAAGGGAAAGCGCACTGCCCCTGCAATTCTTTCGCCGTCAAATCCGCTTTATCCGGAACTATCACGGATTCCAGCAATTCCGCATCCTTCCCGGAAAAAACCTTGACTTGCTCTCCTTCAATCAGATAGGCGACGAGCTTCATCCGCTCAACTGCAATGCTGCCGTCCAGGCTGCCTTGAAGCAAGAGTGAAACTTCGCCCGGTGTGAAGTAACGCACTTGCTTGAGCGACAGCCCGCACCTCGAGGCGATCTCGGTTTGAAGGGGTTCGACAACTGCGAAAGCCCGGTAGAGAAGCTGCTTGCGAAACTCTTTCTTGAACATGAACTCGCGCGCCATGGAAATCCAAGATGTGATTTCCTGAGTAAGCTTCAGCTCGCCCGCAAGGCGCTCTTGCTCTCCGGCAATCCTCGATTCTTCCGACTCGAATTCCTCGAGGGCTTGCTCGGATAGGGAGGAAAAGCTGTTGACTTCTAGCTCGAAATGCTCGCGTGGGAGGATCGGCCCGGCGTAGCCGTAGGAAAGCCACGAGTAATTCTTCCACAGCGCATCTATGCCTGCCGAAACGCCTTTCCCCCGTTTTTTCTCCAGCGCAAGCAAAGCGGCTTGCTTGCGTTCGAGGCGCAGGAAAGTCGGCTCGAACGGCGTGGTTAGCGTGCTGATGACTTGCGTGGGAAGCGCCTTGCTTCCGGCGCTCGAAAGATGTTTTGAAACTAGTGAATATAGCTTGTCTGAAACGAAACTGCTCTTCGCGTATTCCATGAGCGTTACCATCATGCCCCAAGTGTTGAGGTTCTGGATGGTCTCGCAATACGCTGCGAACTCTGCGTTCAACTCGGCGTTCGAAGCTTCGTTCCAGCCTTTGCGCGCTTCGAGCTTGCCGCACAATTCCTCAACCCGCCCGAGCCAAGAGTCGGTGCGTTCCATGTAATGCGGAAAAGCGGAGGGCAGGCTTTCGAAAACCTTTCTTCCCGCCCGCTCGTACTGCTCTTGGACGACGCACTCGCGCATTTTTCCTTCGCGGATTACCACGAGCATGTCGAGGTTTTCGCCGAGAATGGGCTTGAGCCTCTTTCCCCACGGCTCGACGAAGAAGTAAAACGGGAATAGGTCGCAATTCCCTTCCTCGTGCATTACAATCCATTCGGGCATCGCATCACGTCCAAAATCAAAAGCCTATTTTCAACTGCCAAGTTTCTTTACGACCCCGTTAGTAGCGTCAACTTCAAGCAAATCCCCGTCTTTGAAAACGCTGGTCGCCCGCTTTGTGTTGATGACGCACGGTTTTCCCAGCTCGCGTGAAATGATGGCCGCATGGCAAGTTATGCCCCCCTCGTCGGTCACGAAAGCCGCGGCTTTCTCCATCAAAAGCATCATGTCAGGGGTTGTCATGGGAGTCACAAGAATATCGCCCTTGCGAAAGCGCGGGTAATCGTCTTTCGAAAGAACCAGCCTGCAAACGCCGGAAGCTTTCCCCGCGCAAGCAACGCGCCCGGAAACCTGCGCAACTGAAGAATGCTTGTCGGAATAAGCGTCCTGGAGTTTTGCGAGCCCAGCCCCGGTTTCGACTTCAACCAGCCCTCCGCACCCTACGAATCCGAAAGCCTCTTGCCTGGCGGCAAGCGCATCCTTCGCCGGGCGAATGCCGAAAACTTCGCTGGAAGTGCAAGCCAACAGCTCGCCGTAAGACAAGCCTTTGAATTCCGCCAGCTTCAGCAGCAAATTGCGGATTAGGTGGAAAGTTTTGTTGAAAACGTCGGTCCTGTGGGTCCTGAGGAAAATGAAATCCTGCAATACGCCGGCAAGATGCCGGTCTTTAGAATCGAGTACGGCCAAAGCCTGTTCGTAAGCCAAACGCTGGCTTGCAGCCGCGTTTTCAAGCTCTTTCAGCTCGCGCTCAACATCATCCTCGGCTTTCCCCTCGGCGCGTTTTGCCAGCCCCGCCTCGTCTATGCTGGCCGCAGCGCCGTAACGAGCCCAAAGCCAGCTGTAATCGTAATGGTGGCGGGCGACTTTTTCCCTGAGTTTTTCGTTCCACCTGCCGTGCTTCTTGAACTCCGCGACCAGCTTGAGGAAAGCGCGTATTTCACGCTTGTAGTAGTTTTCCTCGAGGGGCAGCGTTATTGCAGACAAATGTTTTTCCGCTTGCTTTTCATCGAATTTTCCTGAAAGCGCTTTGCGCAGGTATTCTTCAATCAAGTCTGCCAGCCAGAAAATCCCAAGGGCGGGTGCATAGCGTTCGAAAGCGGCTGTGAAAGCATGCAAGTCTTCAAGCAGCTCTTTTTCGGAAGAGTTGGAATAGTCTTTCGCGCCCAACCGCGCGGCCAGTTCCTGCAGCTCGCGTTCTATCGAAGCGCTTTTTTCCACCAAGCTCGGGCCGTAATCCGGGCTTGCGGACAGTTTCTTGAACAAGTCTTTTGCAAAATCGAAGAGCAAGTAATCGGGGTAGTACCAGCCGTCATCCAGCATGAGAACGTGGTTTACTTTGAATCCGCCGAAGCCGAAATCACGCCAGTTGGATTCGTTCGAGAGGCCGTTGTAGAACAATGACGTGACTAAAAGGGGGTAAGGCCTTTTTACCGTGTACACCATTTTGCATGGAAAGACGGCCATGGATTCAGCCCACCTTCCTTACAAAACCGTTGGTGGCGTCCACTTCAATCAAGTCGCCGTCGTTCAAAGCGCGAGTGGCGATTTTCGTGCCCACAACGCACGGTATTCCCAATTCCCTTGAAACGATCGCGGCATGGCTCAGCAACCCTCCTTCGTTGGTTACTATTGCCGCGGCTTTCTCCATTGCGGGAACGAAGGCGGGCATTGTTGCCGTCGCGACGAGAATCTCGCCCTTCCGCATGTCCGCAATCTGGTGGAGGCTCAGTATTTTCCTCACCCGTCCGACCGCCTTTCCGGGCGAAGCGGGTTGTCCCTTGAATTCAGTCAAATGGGTCAGCTCTTCAACATGCTTCTTTTCCTTTGCATAGTATTCGTCAAGCTCTTTTCCGACGAGCAGCCGCACGGACCCGTTGGCGAAAACGATTGCATTGTCTTTCTTGCGCTCTTCCAGCTCTTTCTTGAATTCTTCGCTAGCTTTCGCATTCCGCTCGAGCAGCGAGCGCACTTCAGCAGGGAACATTTCGATGAGCTGGAGGTAAGAAACGCCCAATTGCGATGCAATCGCATTGAACAAGCTGCGGTGCTTGAAAACAAGGTAAGTGTAACTTTCGTCGAAACCGTTGGCCGCGAAGCCTATTTCCTTGACAGTCGCAATTTTCAGCTGCGTAGCTTGCGAAAGGTTCAACTCGCGGATTATCGCCTGGGTTTTTCCATCGACTTCCTTCAAGGCTTGAATCTCGCGTTTCTCCTTGGCCAAGTCTTTCTCCGCAAGCTGCCTCGCCCGTTCGAGTACGGCTTTCGCATCAAACGGCTCTTTCCGGTAGAAGTACATTCCCAGGAAAGCGTAGGCACGCACGTGTTCGGAAACCAGGCCCTCGACTTCATGCGACTCGAAACCGTGCTTGAGGCCGGCTTCGGCGATTCCGGCAAGCGATTCTTTTTCCTTCGCCACGAAAGACGGTTTTTCCAAGGCGAAAAGGGTTTTCACGACCTCGTTCTGCTTTTCCACTCCAGGGATTATTCCCGCAATTTCGGCGGTCAGCAGGTCGGGGTAGAATTTGTTGAGCATGAGGTAATGGTATACGCGGGCTGCCAAAGGCTGGGTCACGCGGGAAAAATCGTTGAACGCTTCGAGCAATGCGCCTGCAGGCGCTGCGGAATAATCGCGCGCGCTCGCCTCGTCGCCAAGTTTTTTCGCGCGCTCCAAGTCGTTTTCGTAGTCCAGCATGATTTCGAGAATAGAGCCCGGCTTTTCCTCCTCGAGCTGTTGCAGGGCTGAAATCCAGTGTTCGATGTCGAAACGCGAAAACCAGCGGCCGCCGTCGAACTGGCGGTAGTATTTAGGCACGTACTCGCACTTGAACTCACGGGGATTGCGGCTGAAAGCTTCGAAGGCTTCGGTAACGCTTCCAAGCAGCAACACTTCGAAGTTTCCAAGCCTGCGTGCGACTTCCTCCCACTCTACGCTTTCTTCCACCAAACCCACTCCTAATGCTATAGCTTTACACTATTGGCGGCGGGAGGTTGAAAAAAGCAATGGTTTTTTGGCCCGGCCTAGCTTTTGGGTTGTTCCATTTCGGTTTTCATCAGGAAGCCGTCAAACAAGCCCAGTTTGGGCATCGGGATGGAAAGCTTGCTTCTCGTCGAAAACCACGCTACCGTAAGCAAAACCGCCAGCGTAATCACGTCTTGGCTGGCGAGAAACGCCAGCAAGCCGTTGCGCAGCTCGTCCACTGCAAGAAACGCGCCTATGACGATCAAATCCAACTTGTGCATTTTCCAAACGCCTCCCTAGTCATTCTCCCACGTGCTCAGCTCAATCTCCTTTCGGCGCAGCCGGGGCAGGGCCGTCTACCTTGAAGGTAGGCTCCTTGCCCGTAAGCCAGTGCGGGTTGATGCTCGGTTCGCGCAAGTCTTCGATGGGCACCATTATGGGGCGCATTTCGAACTCCTGATAGTTGGAATACGCAGCAGCGGAATGCCACCATTTGTACATTGCCCACGCTACCGCGGCCATCGCGACCATCAAGTAAGTCTCGCTTCCCGTTTCCAGGACAACGAAAAACGCGTAGCCTGCGACTACAGCCGCGGCTACCGCGAGGAAAATGCGCTGGTAAACCTTTTGCATGACGAGCGAATGTTCCTCTATGATTTCATCCTTGGTCTTAGTCATGCCGAACTTTCCGCTGCGCAGCTTGTCCAAGTCGCAAGTGTCGCGGAGCTTGCGGGGAGCGCCTAGCCTGCTGAATCCGGGCGCGCTCCTGCGCAAGAACAACGTGAACGAGTACGGGTCATACATATTACATCAGCCCCCATCCTTTGTTCAGCACGTACGAGTTGTGCGTGACCATTTGCACCGGGTCGTGCTCGTAATCGCTCCATCCGCCCGCGTATCCGCCCCACGCTTTAGTGTAATGGCGGGACATCAAGCCGATGAAAATCAAAGCCAAAGCCGCAAACGTAATGTCGCGAGATTGGGTAAACAGCGAAAAGGAATACAAAGCGATGAGCAAGGAAACGGCTGCGATACTCAGGTTCTTGTAAGTGTTGCGGGTAACGCTCTTGAAGTGTTCTACGAGCTCACGGCGGGTGCTGACGCGCCACATGACGTCCGGACTCATTCTCGCTCCAAGGCCGCGCGCCTGGTTGCGCTTGCTATAGTCCAGATCTTGGGGAACGGGCATATGCTGCCAGGTTCCCAATCCCGCCTTTCTCAAGACATCTTCAATAAAATTTACCATGTTCCTCCCCTTTGTCTAAACTTTACTGTAGTAACAACTCAGTCAGGACATATAAGGATTTGTTGTAAGAGAACATACGACAATAGCAAAATACTTATATAGGTTCGTAGTAAGCTTAACTACAACAAAAAAAGCAACTGTGTTTGCTTTGGGAATGGAAAATGGGCGTTGAAGGGGAGTTGCTGCAAAGCGTCGGCTTGACCAAGAACGAGTCTGCCGCTTACTTGGGGCTGGCTTTGCTCGGGCAGGCTAGTGCAAGCGCCATTGCCGAAAAAAGCGGGCTCCAGCGGACGCTGGTGTACGATACGCTCAAGAAGCTGGTGGAAGGGGGTTTTGCCAGCCAAGTTGAGGTTGACGGTAAAAAACTGTTCCAGGCAGCAGGCCCTGCGAAGCTCAGGGCGGTGGTGGAAGAGCGGCAAAACAAGGTTTTGGAAGGCATTTCGCAGCTGGTCCCGCTCTTGGAAAAAACCCGTGCAGCGGGCGTGCGCCCGGCCGTCTGGGCGTATATGGGGGTTGAAGGGCTCAAAACCATTTTAACGCAGGAAATCGAGGATTTGGCTGAAGGCGGGGTTTTGAAGGCGTTCAGCGTCCAGGCGGACGTTGCGAAAACAGCCCCGGTTTTCATGAACTGGTGGCACAAAAAGAGGATTGCGAAGAGAATCACGCTAAAAGGAATAATAACAGAGTCGGGTCAACCCACCTTGGACCGCGGCAAGGAGCTGGAGAGCAGGGAGTATACGGAAGTAAGGTTTTTGAAAAAAACTCCTTTCTCTCCGGTCACCTACCACGTTTTCGGGAGCAAGGCGGCGATAATGTCCGTTTCGGAAAACGAGGGTTTCGGAATGCTGATAGAAAGCAAGGCCGTCGCGAAGTCGCTGGAAGAAAACTTCGACTACTTTTGGAACGAGCTTGAACCAAGTGCGAAGAGAAAATGACAAAAGCTTAGAATTCCCTTGAAGCAAAAATGCGCCCGACGAGCACGAGCCCGAAGAGCACGGCAACGCTCAATCCCACCAAGCCCAACGCCGAGTAGCCCCAAAGCAGGGGAGGGATTTGCGCTGCAACCAACAGCGAGCTTGCGACTATGAGCGCGGCAACGATTAGTGAAAGGGAAACTTTGTTGATCGTCCTATCCAGTTCCGAAATGGGCTCGTGAAGGCCGTAGTGCTGGATGTTCAGGCTGAGGTTGCCTTCCTCGGCCCTGCTCAGCACTCCCGAAAACTGGATGGGGATTTTTGACGCGGCTTCGGCAATCCCTTCCAAGTTAGACCATGACTTCCGCAATACGGTCAGGGGCTTTTTGCGCTCTTGCACCAAATCCTTCACTATGGGCTTCGCCACTTCAATCGTGTTGAATTGCGGGTAGAGCTTTCGGCCTATGCCTTCCAGCGTAACAAGCATGCGCATCAAAAGCATGCTCTTGGGGTGCATTCGCACTTTGTACTCGCGAATGATTTCGGTCAAATCGCGTATTACCTCGTCCAAGTGCATTTGCGAAATGGGAATGTTGTAATACTGTTCTATGACTTCGCCCAAATCCTCGCGGAACGCAGGAAGGTTGACGTCTTTCGGCAGTACGCCCACGCCCAGGAAATAATCGACGAGCTTTTCCGTGTCTTTCTCGATCAGCGCAATGAAAAAGTCGGTCGTCGTTTCCCTCGTTTGCGCGTCGATGTACCCCATCATCCCGAAATCCACGATTCCGATCTTGTCGTTTTTCATGACGATTATGTTGCCGTAGTGCGGGTCCGCCTGGAAAAACCCGTGCACCAAAACCTGCTTTACTAGCGAACGAGCGCCTTCCTCGATGATTTTCTTGCGCCTTTGCAGGGAGAAAGGCTGGATTTGCAAAAGCCTTATGCCTTCCACGTATTCCTCCACCAAAACCTTGCGCGTGCAGTATTCCGGATAGACTTCCGGCACGAAAACGTCTTCATCTCCCTCGAAGTTCTTGCGGAATTTGATGGCGTTGCGCGATTCGTGCAGGAAATCTAATTCCCGTCTCAGGTTCTTGGCGAAATCCTGTACTATCGCAGTGGGGTTGTAAAAACGCGATTCTGGAAAGTTGCTTTCGAGAAACCCGGCCGAATCTAGGAGAATCTGCAGGTCGGCGTCTATTTTCTGGGAAATGTCGGGGCGCTGGACTTTGACTATCACCCGTTTGCCGTTTCGAAGCGTGGCGCGGTGGACTTGCGCGATGCTCGCCGACGCCAGCGGCTTTTCCTCTATGTGCTTGAAAATCCGCGCGTAATCGCCGTACTCCTCGCGCAAGACGCCTTTCACTGTTTCGAAAGAAACCGGCCTTACCTCATCGACAAGCTTTTCCAACTCACGGACCACGTCCGCGGGAAGAAAATCGCTGCGAGTTGCCAAAAGCTGGCCGAGCTTTACGAACGTCGGGCCCAAGTCTTCAAACGCCCTCCGCAGGCGTATGCCCACGGGGGTTTTTTGCTTTGCAGGGAAAAAGCGCAATGCTAATTCCCTTAACGGCCCTTTTTGCTGCGCCGATGCGATAAACTCTTCAAAGCCGTGCGACGCGAAAACGCCGGCGATTTCGCGCACTCGTTGGATGTTCTTGTAGCCTCTTGAAAACGGCAGTTCGACCATACGAACGAAAAAGGAAAAACGGATTATTAAGGCTGGGGCTTTCACTGGTTGGAATAGTTTTCAACTTCGTCGTGAAGCACGTCGAGCTTCACGCCCGCCTTCGAGAAATACTCGCGCGTGAGCGCCGCCGCATGGTACCTGCGTTCGGCGACAACGCGCTTTATTCCCGCGTTGATTATCATTTTCGCGCAGTCTAGGCAAGGCTCCATCTTGCAGTATATCGTAGCCCCTTCTATGGAAACGCCGTGGCGGGCCGCCTGCACGATTGCGTTTTGCTCTGCGTGCGTGGTGCGCACGCAATGCTGTTTTGCATGCCCGTCCTCGTCGGAAACGGTTTTCATCAAATGCCCAGCCTCGTCGCAGTGCTCTAGGCCCATGGGAGCGCCCACGTATCCGGTGGAGAGTATGAACTTGTTTTTGACCAAAACCGCGCCGGACTTTCCCCTGTCGCAAGTCGCCCTCGCTGCGACTGCGTGCGTTATTCCGATGAAGTATTCGTCCCAGGACGGCCTCACTTGATGTTCAGCTTCAGGCATAGTCTTTCCACCTCTTTGGTTTCCTCTTCAATAGAACCAGACGCGTCGATCGTATAATCGGCCAAGCGCATGGTTTCGGCAATGCTCTGCTGCGCGCCCCCGCGGTTTTCCTGGTTTTCCAATCGCAAGAACTCTTCGAACGTCTGCGGGTCTTTCTCCCCGCGGTCCCTCGCGCGCATTCTCTCGTAACGCACTTGCGCCGGCGCTTCCAGCGCCACGAGCGCAAAATTTTTCTTTTGCATCAAAGCTTGCGCTTCGCCGGGATTGCGTATGGAAACCACGACGTAATTCGCGCCCGGCTTGAAGCGCTCGAGCGCTTTTTCCGCCAAATGCCCCGCGCCCTTGGTTTCGCGCAGTTCGTTGCCCAGGTTTACAAGGGTTTCCCGCGTCACGGGCTTTCCTTGCTTTTCCAGCTCTTCACGCAGATAATCGGACAGGGAATAGCGTTGGAATCCTTTTGAAACGAAGTATGCCGCGGCAGTGTCCTTGCCCGCACAGTTCTGCCCGACCAGCCCAACAATCATGCTAACACCTAAAGAGCTTGAAAAACGCTAAAACCCACCTTAAGAATTATAGGCGCAAGGAGGTTTAAAGGCTTTTTCAGAGTGAAAGCATGACAACGCTTGCGATGAGCAAGGCGATTCCGGCATACTGGAGCTTGGAAAGCTTTTCCTTAAGCACGAGAAAGGCGATTATGGCGGTCAGCCCTGGGGCCGCGGCAGTAATCATCGAGCTCAGTGAAACTCCCGCGTACAGCAGGGAGAGGTTCATGGAAACCACTCCGATGGAAAACAAAACTACGTACGACAAGAGCATGGCAGGAATGTTTTCCGCCTTGGAAAGCGTTATTTTCTTTTTCTGCAGGAGGAAAAACAGTGCTATGCCCAAAAGCACTCCGCCCTCCATCCACACCGATGCATTGAAGGCGTTCATCGAAAGCGAAACCACTTTCGCCGCGGTAAAGAAAGCACCCCAGCCGATGCTCGAAATCAAAGCAAGCACTATTGCCGGGTCAAACAAATTTTTGATTCCTCCTTTCTTGTAAGCCAGCATTGCCAAGGCAATGATTATCGCTGGAAGAGCCAGGTAGTAAAGCGGATAGAACGGCTCTTTCAAGAACAAGACCGAAAACAATGCGGAAAAAAACGGGAAGGAACTTGCGACAGCAAAAATCAGGCTTACGCTTGAAGACTGGATTGCACGGAAGTAAGCAATTATTGAAACCGCTCCGACTAGTGAAGAAAAGACGATGAGCCACAGCATGTTGCCTGAAGGAAATGCAAAAGTGGAAAAAATTGCCAGCGCCCCTATGAGAAAGGGCATTGCAAGGACGTACTCGGTTAATAAGAGGGAGTAAACGTCGTTCGTCTCGAGTATTTTCTTGTTTATGACGTCTTTGATGCCGAAAACGAATAGCGTCAAAAAGGCGAATGACAAGTCGGGCATTTGAAGATTACGCCGCGGCGGGTTTTAATTTAATTGCCCAAGTTGAGCTCGATGTTGACAGAAGGAGGAACTCTGATGCGCATTACTTCCCTCAGCACACGGTCGTCGGCCTGGATTTCGATCAAGCGCTTGTGAATGCGCAATTCCCAAGTTTCGTAAGTGTCGGAACCGTCCCCGCAAGGAGTCTTGCGAGTGGAGATTTTCAGTTTCTTCGTGGGCAAAGGAATAGGGCCTCGCAGTTCAACGCCAGCCTTCTGCGCAATATCCCTGATTTGCGTGCAAACCGCGTCCAAATCCTTGAAGACCTGGCTTTCGAGTTTGATTCTGGCTTTATTCATGCGAAACCAACTTTTTTTTAAACGCAAACGGAAGAAAAAACGGGAAGGGTTTCGAAACGCAACTCCGAAACCCGCGTTATTTTTCCATTAATTTTTTTTTAATTTTTTACTTAAGCTTTCCTGGGGACGAGGTCGAGAATGATGCCCGCTGCGACGGTCTGTCCCATGTCGCGGATTGCGAATCTTCCGAGCGCCGGGAATTCCGAATACTTCTCTGCGCAAACGGGGCGCGTTGGCTTGATCTTTACGATCGCCACGTCTCCGGTCTTGATGAAATCGGGATTCTTCTGCGCCGTCAAGCCCGTCTTCGGGTCTTTCTTCTCCACTATTTCGGTTATCGTGCACGCCAATTGCGCGGTGTGCAAGTGGAAGACTGGAGTGTAGTTCTTGCCGATTGCAGTAGGATGGTTGAGAACCACTATCTGCGCGGTGAATTCTTCCACGACGGTTGGCGGGTTGTTAGTCGGTCCGACGACGCTTCCCCTCTTGATTGCCTTCCGGTCAATACCTTTTATCGTAAATCCGACGTTGTCGCCTGGAATGGCTTGGGGAATCGACTGGTGGTGCATTTCAATGCTCTTGATTTCGCCAGTAATGTTCTCGGGCATGATGATTACAACACCTGGCTTGAGAATTCCTGATTCGACCCTTCCGACTGGAACAGTTCCCTGCCCAGTGATGGTGAAAACTTCCTGGATGGGCAGGCGCAACGGCTTTTCGGTCGGCTTCTTGGGTTCGACCAACTGGTCCAAAGCCTCAAGAAGCGTGGGTCCAGAATACCAAGGCGTCTTGTCGCTCTTGACCTTGATGTTGTCTCCGTTGTAGGCTGAGTAGGGAATGAACGGGATTTTGTCGACCGGATAGCCCATGGGCTTGAGTTTCGCCATCAAAGCCTGCCTGGTCTCTTCGTACTTGACGCGGTCGTAGTTAACGGCATCCATCTTGTTGATGCCGATGATAAATTGCTGCACTCCGAGCACTTTCAGCAAGAAAGCGTGTTCGATAGTCTGCGCTTGAATTCCTTCCTTCGCCGAGCAGACGAGAACTGCCGCGTCCGCCTGCGAAGCGCCGGTAATCATGTTTTTCACAAAGTCCTTGTGCCCGGGCGCGTCGATAATCGTGAAGTAGTATTTCTGAGTGTGGAAGTCCTTGTGCGCGATGTCGATGGTAACTCCTCTCTCGCGCTCTTCCTTAAGCTGGTCCATTACGAAAGCGAATTCGAAAGTCGGCTTGCCTGCCTTCGCGGCTTCTTCCTTGAGCTTGCGCAAGTCGTTTTCGCTGACTGCGCCGGTCTCGTAAAGCAAGCGCCCTACGGTAGTGGATTTTCCGTGATCGACGTGACCGGTAAAAATCAAGTTCAAATGCGGTTTGTCTGCCATTTCTACATCCCTCCAAATAACGAAACCTTTGAATGCAAGTTTGTCCTGAACCCACTGTATTCCAGACTGAAATAAAGGCGTTTGAGCGCCTTAAACGCGATTACTAAAATTAGCCATGTTGAGCCTATCAGCCAATGAAGAATTAATGCCGAGAGTGTTTAAAAAACCTTTCGGAAAGTTGGGGGGAGGAAAGCTACTCGATCGTGTCAAGGAATTCGTTGACGAAAGCTTCCACGTCCGAATCGCTTTTGATTCCAGTCCACGGGTCTTCGGTTGAAACTATGTTCACAACGACGATGTTCGCTCCGTTGAAAATAGCGCTGCGCGCCTCGCGCAAATCCACGCCCCCCGCAGCCGAAATCAAAACGGCGAACTTGCTTTTTATTTTCGCCACCTGCTTGTACGCAATGGTTTTTCCGCGCGTCGCTTCCTCGTCGCGCCCCTTGTGGAGTATCACCACCGAAGGCGGTTTTTTAAATCGCATCATCACTTTCAAAGGCTCTTGCACGCCGAGCATGTCCACCATCGGCGTCAAGCCCGCGTTTCCGCAATCGCGGATGAACAAGTCGATGGTTTCAGTTGGAGCGCTTCCCAAAACAGTGGCTGCCTTTGCGCCAGCTTCGGCAGCCAGGATTACTTCCCTCTCCGCCCCGTCGGTCGTCTTCAAGTCCGCAACGACCACGCCTTCCCACGCTTGCGAAAGCCTGCGCACGCCGGCGAGGCCTTCCCTTTTGATGAAAGGTGTTCCCGCCTCTATCAAAACCCGCTCGTCCGGCGGAATAAACTGCAAAACGCGGAGGGCTTGGCTCAAGTCGTTGTTGAAAGCCAGCTGCAAATACCGTTTCTTGTGGTCCAGCATACGGAAAAAAACCTCGCCCTTGTTTTTCGCGCCTTTACTTCAGAAGCGTTTTCAGCAATCCCGTGCCTTCCGAAGGCATGAAAATCACGATTTTTTCCGAAGGGTCTGCGGCAATGTCGCGAATGGTCTGGAGAGTGCGCAATTGCATTGCGCCCTTGCTCTTGGCCAGGTTTTCTGCGGCCTTGCGCAGGTTTTCCGAAGCGGTGAATTCACCTTGAGCGGCGATGATGACCGCCCTTCGCTCCCGCTCCGCCTCAGCCTGCTTTGCCATCGCCCTCTTCATTTCAGCCGGAAGCTCTATCTCCTGGATTTTGATCGATTCGATGTCAACGCCCCACTCGCTCGTCTCCGCGTCAACGATTTCCTTTATTTGCGAAGCGATTTTCTCCCTCTCGGTCAAAACGAAATCCAGCTCTGCATTCCCGACGACGTCCCTCAACGCCGCTTGCGTATACTGCCTGACTGCGAACATGTAATCTTCAATTTTAATTACCGCATCCGCTGGCCGTTCAACCTTGAAATACACTACGGTATTCGCCAGGAGGGGAATGTTGTCCTTGGTGATGACTTCCTGCCTCGGCACGTCGGCAGTCTTGATTCTCATGTCCACCTTGCGCATCGACTGAATCAAAGGTATGATTAAAGTCAAACCCGGGTCCCGCACGCCGGAAAACTTGCCGAGAGTGAAAACCACTCCCCGCTCGTACTGGTAAAGCATTTTTATGCCCGAAATCGCGAGGATTACCGCTATGAAACCCAAAATCCACGCCCACACCATCGCAAACCACCTTCCAATCCATTAAGCGCGCCATATATAAAAAGCAAAAAAAAGAACGTTTGTAGCAGAAAAAATTCAGCGGTGGTTTTTTTGAAACAGCTTCTCTATTCCCTCGACCCCGAGAATTTCGGCGGCCTGCAGGAGAAATACACAGACTATGCGAAAAGCAAAATCGTGATCGTGCCCATTCCCTTCGATTCAACGGCCTGTTCTTCGCCCGGCCAGCGCTTCGGGCCCGAAGCGCTGATAAGCGCAAGCGCGGGACTGGAATTGTACGACGAGGAAATCGACTTCGAAGTGCATAAGGAAGGCATTTGCACCACAGAGCATATGGAGTGCGTGCGCGCCAACGTGGAAGAAAACAACTTGCGCATCAAAAAAATCCTGCAGGAGTTTCTCGACGACGGAAAATTTGTCGTAACGCTTGGAGGAGACCACAGCATCACTTACGGTATTCTCAGCGCTTTCGCAGGGCAAAGCAAACTCAAGCCTTTCTCGATACTGCAGTTGGACGCGCATGCCGACGTTGCCACCGACGCGGAAGGCTCGAAATACACGCACGCCTGCGTAATGCGCCGCGCGCGCGAAGACTTTACAGACAGCATAGTGCAAGTGGGATTGCGCAGCGTGTCGAAGGAAGAGATAGAATACAACAAGGAAAACATTTTTCTCGCAATCGACTTGCGCAAGAACTTCGAAGCGAAAATACCGGAAATCATCGCACGGCTGAAGCACGAGAATGTTTACATCACTTTCGACGTCGATGCGTTGGACCCGAGCGAAATGCCTGCCACCGGAACGCCGGAGCCCGGGGGGCTGCATTATTACGACGTTCTCGCGCTCCTCAAGGCCGTATGCAAGGAGAAGAACGTCATCGGGTTCGACTGCGTCGAGCTCATGCCGTTGCCGGGCAACGACGCGCCGAACACCGTCGCGGCGAAGATAATCTACAAGCTTTTGGGCTACAAGTTCAAATTCCTAAAGTGATTTTCTAGCTGCCGTTGAAAGCTAGCTGAACATGCCGCCTGAAGAAGGGGCAAGCTTAAAAGCTCCTTTTTGCGTTCTGAATAGAAAGAGTTGTGGGGAGTATTCGAGCGTGCGGCTTTCCAGGAATTTTCTCGTAGGCAGGAAAGCGCCGGACTTTTGCCTTCCGGACCAGAACGGAAGAAAACACTGTTTGAAAGACCACTTGAAGAAAGGAATGGTCGTTCTTTACTTCTATCCCAAGGACGACACTCCCGGATGCACGATTGAAGCGCAGCAGTTCACGTCCCTGCTTTCATTTTATGAAAAGCAAAACGTTTCAATCCTGGGCGTTAGCCCGGACACTGCCGAGTCGCACAAGAAATTCGAGAAGAAATACGGTTTGAAAATAGCCGTTTTAAGCGACCCGGACAAAACAGTGATTAAAAAGTACGGCGCGTGGGGGAAAAAGCTCTTTATGGGAAAAGCGTTCGAGGGGGTGTTGCGCACTACGTTCGTCATCAGCCCGAGCGGAGTCATCCAGTTCGTTTTCGAGAGCGTCAAGCCCGAGGGGCATGCGGCGGAAGTTTTGGGGAAAGTCGGCGAATGCAAGTTGAAAGAACTTGCCGAGCCGGTCCGCCCGCTTGCGAGAAAAACGGAAGCGAAAGTAGAGCGAACGCCCGCGGGATCTTAAGCCACAGCGCTAGGCGTTCTTTTGCACCGCGTGCAGAAGGCGTGTGTTAATCCATGAAGTCTTTCGCGGTGGGCGCGACTTCCGGCTCGCCCTTGCGCTTGCGTATGCTTGCAATAGTCGAAGCTTGCAATCCCGAAGGCACAGGCTCGTAGCCCGCGTACTCGTAATACCAAGAGGCGCGGCCTTGCGAAGCGCCGCGTATTTCGTTCGCGAATCCGAACATCGACGAAACGGGGACTTTCGCGTCTATGGTCACGAGCTCTCCCTCCTGCTTGATTTCCAACACCTGCCCTCTGCGCGATTGGATTTGCGAAATGATTCCGCTCATGTAATCGGAAGGCGAAGAGACGAACAGCTTTTGCTTCGGCTCAAGCAATACGGCTTTGGCGTAAAGCATTCCCGCGTAAATCGGCCTCTTGACTGCAGGAATGATTTGCGACGGGCCCCTGTGCGCAGGGTCGACGTGGATCGCGGCATCGGTAAGCAATACTTTGACTGCAGTGCACTTTTCCTTGGCCAAAGGCCCTTGCTTCATGGCTTCCTCGAAAGCGTCGAGGAGGAGTTCCTTGATGTCCTGCAAGTACTGCACTCCCTTCGTAATGTCGATGAACATGTTGTCTTCGTGCAAGGCCATCACGTTCTTGGCTTCGTCGCGCGGAAGACCGGCCTTGATCAAACGTTCTATCAAATCCTTGCCTTTCATCTTGTCGTTAATCTCGCCGTCGTGCATCGCTTTCACGACGCTTTCCTCCAAAGGCTCGACGTAAAGCTTGAACTTATTGTGCTTGTTCGGGCTCTTTCCTTCGAGCTCGGGGCCTTCGCCTTGAATCGTTTCGTGATAAACGACAATGGGCGGGGAAGTCTGGATTTCAACCTTGCGCTCGTTCTGAATCTTGTATTCCACGATTTCCAAATGCAACTCGCCCATTCCAGAAATCAAATGCTCGCCCGTCTCCTGGTTGATTTCCACTCTCAAGGTAGGGTCTTCCTTTCCTATCCTGCGCAGCGCTTCAATAAGCCGCACCAAATCGCGCGGGTTCTTGGCTTCAACGCTCTTCGTGACGACGGGCTCGGAGTGGTGCTTGATTTGCTCGAACGCAACCATCTCGCCTTCGCTCAGCGTTTCCCCAGCGTACATTTCCTTCAAGCCGATTAAAGCAACGATGTTTCCCGGCGTGGCTTCGTTCACCAAAACCCTGTCCGGGCCCATGTAAACGGCCACGCTCTGGACTTTTTCCTTCCGGTATTGCGAAGCTGAATAGAGCTCGGTGCCTTTCTTGACCGTTCCAGAGTAAAGCCTTCCGACTGCAATGTCGCCGGCATGCTCGTCAACCGCGATTGCGGTCACCATGAATGCAACTCTCCCGGTCGGGTCGCAGTTTCTCATTGACTTGCCGTGAGCGCTTTCCAAATCCCCCTTCCAAATGACGGGAATGCGGTAGGCCTGCGCTTTCTGGGGGGAAGGCAATTGGTTAACAGCCATTTCGAGGATGACTTCGTCGAGAGGCGCCTTCTGCTGCAGCCACGTGTGGTCTTCTTTCGCGCAGTACTCGTAAATCTGCTGGAAGTTTATCCCGAAGTTTTTCATGGTAGTGTAAGAAATCGCCCACTTGTTGAACCCGGTTCCGAAAGCAACGTTTCCTTTATCCACAGCAATAGTCCATTCTTTCTTGAATTCCTCGGGGCCGTACATGTCAATGAGCTTGTTGACGCCCGCGATGATTTTCACGAACCGCTCCTGCATCTGCTGGGCGTTCATCTTCAGTTCGTTGATGAGGCGGTCGATTTTGTTGATGAAAAGAACGGGCCTGACTTTTTCTTTCAACGCCTGGCGGAGCACGGTTTCGGTCTGCGGCATCACGCCTTCGACGCTGTCCACGACGAGCACCACTCCATCGACGGCGCGCATTGCCCTAGTGACGTGCCCTCCGAAGTCCACGTGACCAGGGGTATCGATGAGGTTAATCAAATATTCCTCTCCCTTGTAAGTGAAGCCTAGGGAAATGTTGGCCGCCTTGATGGTAATCCCGCGCGCCTGCTCCTGCGGGTCGTAGTCGAGCACACGCTGTTCTCCCGCCAGTTCCCTGGAAATCAGCCCGGCGCGGGCTACGAGCGAGTCGCTGAGCGTGGTTTTTCCGTGGTCCACGTGCGCGACTATGCCCATGTTGCGGATGTGGTCCGGGCTTTTCATCAGCCGCACGACTTCCTCCACAACAACTTCCTTTCTTGCCATGAGTAATCAAGTCCGTTCAAATTTTTCCAGGGGAAGATTACCTCGCGCTTCTCGCAACCCGCTCCATTTCGTTCTTCCTCTTTACCGAGTAGGAGTTGGCGTCGTTCTGGGAAGCGAGAATCAATTCGTTGGCGAGAGCGTCGGCCATGTTGACTCTTGCGTTGAATGCGCTCATTATCGTCGCCAAAGCAAGGTTGCGCAAAGCCAGGTCCAGCCTTCTTTGCGGGGAAACATCCACTGCAATCTGGTATGAAACTCCTCCGAAGCGCACGCGGGTTACTTCCTCGCGGGGTGCGGAGTGTTCTACCGCGTCCACCAGCGCCTGGATGGGATTCTTTTTCGAGCGGGTTTCGACCGAGGCGAAAGCCTTTTCCACGAATTTCAATACGATGGTTTTCTTGCCCTGCAGCTTGCCGTGCGTGCGTATGATGCGCCCGCCGAGCTTTTCGCCCGTTCCTCCTCGCATCAGCTTGTTGACCAGGCGTTCGACCAAATTCACTTTGGCTTTCATGAACTGCTTGTTGGCGTGGCGCGCGAAAGAATGCGGCATCGACATGGGCCTGAGGGAAATGTATTTCGCCAATCCCGGGTCGTGCACGACGACGCCTTCGTAATCATATTTCTCAAAAAGCTTTTGTTGCATTTTGCATCACACACCCGTTTATCTCTTCGGCTTTTCCTTCCTGCCCGTGCGCAGTTCGCTGAGCGAGACGCCGTTGACCATGACAACGCGATAGCGCACGCCAGGAATGGAACCCATCTGCCCGCGCTGCGAGCCTCCCAGGCCTTCGATCGTAACCTCGTCGTGCTCGTCAATGAAAGTAATCGCCTTGTCGCGTGGAGCGTGGGCGGAAACTTTCTTGCCGTTTTTGGTAAGCTGCACTTTAACGCATTTTATGATTCCCGAGTGGGGCTGCTTTTGCTCCTTGCCTTCCTTCTTCAAAACGATTCCCGTAGCCTGGGGCGCCCCTTCGAGCGGGTCGTACTTCGACTTGAGCCCGAGCGCTTTTCTCTTCCAGGTTTTCTTCAGCCAGCGGTGCTGTTTTCTCTTTCTTTCAAGAATCCTTCCCGCAAATTCTCCTCTCGCCATAAGCAACATCCTCCACGAACGCAAAATCACATTACTTTCAATTCCAAAACTCCGAAATGCCTTTTCGCCAATTCCCTCGCGCGGTTTATCCTGATTCCTCCCCGTCCTATCGCCAGCCCCTTGTTTTGCGCTTCCACGCGCAGCACGACTTGCTGGCCGGAGTTGGCGATTTGCACTTGCTCGAGCTTGACTGGCTTGAACAAGTTTTTCAAAAACCCTTCGAGGCTGTCGGCAAACTCCACTAGTTCCACCCTCCTTCCGAACGCCCGTTCAAGGTGCGCGAGGGTCGAACCGTTTTTTCCTATCGCCTTTCCCAAATCACCCGATTTTACCACGAAAACGGCGGAATCTTCGTTGAGCAGGACGTCGAACGCCTGCACGCCCGAAAGCCGTTCGAACAGCGAGAGCAGCTGAATCTGGTCGCTCGATATTTTCAATGCCTTGAAAACCCCGCTCGCTCATTTCTTGCTCGGGCCCAGCTTGAGAATGTCGGAATTGCCTACGTCCACCACGCTCAATGCGCTTATGGAAAAAGGCTTTCCGCAAGCCGCGCCCAGTTCCACGCCGTTGCCGTCAAAATCCACGATCGGGATTTTCGACGCCAGCGCGTATTGCTTGATTTCTTCCGCCGCAGGGCAGTTTCTGGCGATTACGATCGCCTTGGCTCCCCCTATGAGCGACAAGTGCAAAGCTTTCTTCAATCCGACTTCCACCTTTCCCGAGTCTACGGCAAGGCGGACCGACTGTGAAACGTCCATTTTTCAAAACCCTTTTTTCGATTAAACGCTATAAGCCTTAACCTAGGCTGGCAACCTTACGCTGTCCAAGCGGTTCTCAATCCTTGCCCGCGCAAAGATTACTCCCCGTGCAAAAACGAGTTTCTAAGAATAAAAAATGTCTTTTCTTCTTTAAAAACTTACCCTTTCTTTTGTTCCGCTATTATTTTCTTGAGAATTTCGAAACGAAAGGTAGAGATACAGGATTTTTAAGGTCTCGAATCCTGATTTTACCCAAATCAAGCGTCTTCCTTTGTGATTTTCCAAAGATTTCAGTTAACTGTCTAAAATGTATTCTATTTGATTCACTGGCAAAGGTATTGCTCCAATTTTGTAAGGCAGTGCGAGCAAGCGATCTTGCATGACCTTCGTCTTCTAATCGAGATACTTCGCTAAGAACAGCGCGAACGTGGTGGCGCAAAGAATCTGGGTGTGGCGTAAATTTTAATTTGTCGCCGGTAGACATTACTAAAGCCATATCAAGTACAGTCTTTTCTGCAGCTGCTCTATTTCCACGAGTTAAAGGCTTTCCGTAAACCATTCAAACACCCCTCTACTTAAGATTGACTGAAGAGGTTAAAAATGCTTTCTCACATTCTCACTATGGTCTTCAACTGCGGGTATAGCTCGAATAATTGCTGTTTAGCCAAGTCTTCGTAGAAGCGATAGAGAATGCCCACGGTAAGCAAAATTCCCGTTCCCGTGCCCAACGCGCCGGTAATGTCCGCAAACCACGCGAGAATCCCGACGAACAAACTTCCCAGTACGGTAATAATCGGAA
>Ga0209542_10007534_pt1 | contig 20657 bp, 18 predicted proteins | sample RifCSPhighO2_01_FD_184028 | JGI IMG/M metagenome (GOLD analysis project Ga0209542, IMG submission 184028) | Soil microbial communities from Rifle, Colorado - Rifle CSP2_plank highO2_0.1 (SPAdes) (version 2) | ecosystem: Environmental > Terrestrial > Deep subsurface > Rock core/Sediment ...
CATAAATTTTAAGCGGAGCATTTTTTTTATATTATTTTTACTATATATTTTTGTATTCGGCTATAAGAATACTCATGCTTAAAGTGTATCTTTTCTATAAACTACAAATATACCTCTAGCAGATGAATGAATTGGCAACAAAATATCCAGGTGGGCGATCAATAACAATAAGGGAAATGTTAGTATGTTGAAGATAGGGTGTAATTTAAGAAAAATATATTGCTGGATACGAACCATATTTTTGGTAAAAAATAAAAAATACGGTTTAATTTCAACAATATTTATATTTATGCTCTGGGCTATCTCTTGAAAATACTCTTCTGAATAGCCATTGCGGACGTGCTCAAAGGGCTGATATGTTTTAAATTCCACAGATCCTTCTTTACCATATTTTGGTATAGTAATAAAAAGATATCCACCAACTTTCAGGGCAGACGCCATTTGTTTGATAAGACGCTGATCTTTTTTGATATGCTCAAGTACTTCCAAACACAAAATTATATCATAGGAATTTTTTTGTAATTTTACTGTTTCAAGATTTTTCTGAAAAAATTTTGCCGATAATCCCAACTCTTTTGCTATAGAGTTTGCTCTGATTACTCTTTCTTGTCTTCCTTCAATTCCTGCAGCGTGTATTTTTTTGGCATCGGCGTATTCTAGGGCGTAGATACCGTTTCCAGCACCTACATCAAGTAATTTCACTTTATTTTTAAGAATCGTATATTTATTTATCATCTTAAAGCGCATATGTGATGCTATATCTGGATATCCCAAGATGCGAAAATAGAACAGTGCTAAGATATAATATAAGTCACTAAGGGGATGACCAGAGAGTGATTCTAGCAATTTTTTCGAAATTTTAGAATATATTCGGCCGTATATCATTTTGTTGTAACATATATGAGATCAGATCCTAATAATGATGGGTATGACTGTCTAATATAGTCGAAAATACCACTACAAGAAACGCTTAGAATATTATATTTGTAAGATTTTATAAAATTCGATAAGTCATAATGGGTAAAATAATGAATTACGCCTGCATCCCAGCCCTGTATAAATTGTGATGTGCGAGGAAGTCTGCCTCTAAGAAAATTCAACCTTCTCCAAAAAACCGCTGAATTAGGAACTTCAAATATAAATTTTCCTTCGGGTTTCAAGACTCTTCTTATTTCTTGAAACAATAAATCAATGTCATATATATACTGCAAAGTCGATATACTAATCACTATATCAAAGGATCCAGACGAATAAGGAATGGGGTTTCTACCGAAATCAGCATGAATAAATTCTGCTGAAACACCATAGTTTCGCTTCTGTGCTATATTTAAGAGTTTTTTTACAACATCAACACCAATTATACTACGCCATTTGTGTCTATTTTTATAAAGAAAAGTTCCGTCACCGCAGCCTATGTCTAATACGGCTAAATTTTTATCCGTAATCAACTCAGTAACTTTTTGTAATCTATTTTTTTCAAATGCAGCTAAAAGGTTATATATCATTGAATACCTTTTTGCAATATGATTATTTCCTGCACCATATTGTTCTTCGAAGATAGATGAAAACTCTTTTTTCATATGATATTTTCCAAGTATTTATTTAACTTCAAAGCAATTATATCTGCCTTATATTTTTGACTTATAAGATTTAAAGCATTATTTCTTAATTTGTCCTTTTTAGTTTGCCATAGGTTATATAAGGAAAGAATAGCTTCTTGAATATCCTTTTTCTCATTTGGGATTACCCTACCAGCTTGGTATTTTTCAAGATATGGTATATCTGCCTCCTTCGTGACTATCACTGGTGTACCAAATGATAAGGCTTCGAGAGCAGCTAGTGACGTTTCTTCAAAATACCTAGGTGTCAGTATAAAACAAGAGGCAATTTTATACCAAACTTGAGTTTGTTCCTGGTATTTCGGACCTATAAAAATAATATTTAAACTCAGTTCCTTGGGAACTATTTTTCTAATTTGGTTTTCTATTCCGTCATCTCTTCCAATCAAAACAAGTTTAATATTTTTGTTTATATTGATTAAAGGAATTATGGCGTCAATAAGTAAATCTATACCCTTGAGATAGTTAAATCTTCCAACATATAAAAGTATAAAATTATTTTCAGTCAGGTTATATTTTTTTGGTAAATCAGGACTGTATGCTATTCCCGGGTTTCCTTCTACGGGAAGATAGAGCAGCTGGGTATCTTTACTGTCGATGCCAAAATATTTCTGATACATTTTTTGCTCATGAGGAGTTTGAGCAAATCTTAAACTTGCATTTCTGACGAAATCCTTTACCCATAAAAAATCAAAGAATTTTTTGATAATCGCCTTTACCCCGCTGTCATAAGGAATTTGTCCAAAGGCAAATATTCCATAGGATTTATTCATATGTTTGACATATTTATATATTTGCCAATGCATGATCGGGCGTAGATCTGAAAATAATATATAGTCTGCTTTATTTATAAGCTCTTTTATCTTTTTTAGAAAATCCGGAACAAAGAATAATTTATATTGATATGCCAGATAATTGGATATATTCCGAAAACGATATATTTTTACACCATTTAGCGTTTCTCGTAAATTACCAATCCTTTTTTCATCAAAAGCATCTGTTGTGGCAACATTTATATTAAAACCGCGTCTGGTAAGCTCTTTTGAAAGAATATGTAAAACCTTGGGAGGGCCTCCATATCCCCAACTGGGCGCAAAATATGGGGTAATAAAAAGTATGTTTTTCTTCATAATATGTAAATCTTTATATTGTCCTTATCCTCTTTTAGGATTAAATCTTTGATTGTTTTATTTATTTTCGAACTGGAAGTTTTATCTAGCCCGTATAGTACCAGATACTTATAGTTTCCTTTTTTCAAATCAACAAGTTTTGAGGGATTAATTTCATCTGGAGTCAAGACAATAGCTATTCTTTTGTGGTAATAGGAGAATATAGAATTCCAATCCTTCTGACTAAAGATATAGATTATATTCCCCTTCTCTGTAATTTGTGATTTTATGATATCTAAATTTTTCCTAGTATTTGAATCCAAAGAAAAAAAGGGAAGGCTGTTAAGATAGCCCTTTACGCTAAACAATAGAAGAAAGAATATCGGAAGTATAATATAGAAATTACCATTAATTCTTAATTTACTTAAAATACTGTGGAATAGACTTGTTATGGTATATAAGCCATACGCAGAAATGATAGAGATAATCGGCATGATGGGAAGAGAATAATAATTATGAGATTGTATACGATAAAATGTACAGAAATATAAAATCATACTTAATAACCAAATTATCCAAACTAACCGGTCTTTATTTGATGATTTATAGAGTGCAAATAATCCAAAAATAAAACTGATTAAGGCAAATTTGGTGATGCCATCAATGAGATTAGTGATTCTATACACCCAGGCATTTAAAGACAGTCTATCCTCCAAGGTCCCTACGTTCCACAACCATTGTGATTCGTTTTGAGAAGTAAAAAAGGAATTTCCGTGGGCGATATTTGATTTGTCTACATAAATCTGCCAGAGGACCAGGCAAAGCGACGGTATTGCAAGTCCAATGAATAGATTAATGAGGGGCTTAATTTTTTTTCTTCTATAAATATAAAAAATAACTAAAATAACAGGTATAAGAAATGGGGCGTAAACACTTTTTTGCAAAAAAGCCAAAACGGTAATGATAATGGCAATGATATACCAAATATTGTTTTGCGCTTTGGCATATTTGTACCAACTGAAAATAGAAAAAATATGAAGAGTAACAACCGTAGACTCTATCATATAAGCGTGCTGAAAAAAGATGTTTAGGGGAAAGAATAAATAAAAGACAAATGTAAAAATCGCTAATAGGCGCTTTTCTGTAATTTCAGATATAAGTGCGAGGAGAATAATTCCCCCTATTAATCCAAATAAAATGGATATTAGTTTTCCTAAAGCATCACTATATCCTACTAGATAGGCAAAAAACGCAACAATACTTTGGAAAAATGGAAATTCAATGATCAAAACTCTTTCTTTTCCCTCACCGAATATATCAAGTTGAGGTTGGAAGATGTCTATCCCGGAATTATAGAAATTCCAGGCTATAGTGGCTGTCTGAGCCTGCCTGAAATAATGTGTATCCAAAAGAGGGGTATTTAGATTTTTTAACCTGAAAGTAAAGGCAATAATTATAATCAGGAAGATTAGCAAATGATACAAAATTGTGGATTTGATGAACCTCATGGATTATTTCTTCTTAAAAGTATTGGAATACCATTCTATAGTCTTTTTGAGTCCATCATTAAATGATGTGGTGGCCTGAAAACCAAATTCGCGATGGGCTTTGTGCGTATCAAGTTTTCGCCGTGGTTGTCCGTCGGGTTTGGTATTATCCCAGACTACCTTTCCCTGAAATCCAAACAGGTTACAAATGAGATAAGTCAAATCCCTGATAGAAATTTCAAATCCCGAACCTAAATTAACAGGATCTGGTTTATTGTATTTTTCCGTAGCCAATATTATTCCCTCTACCGCATCCTCAACATAGAGAAACTCGCGAGTTGCTCTTCCTGTGCCCCAGGCAATTATCTCTTCTTTGTTATTTCTTTTTGCATCGATAATCTTTTTTATAAGTGCGGGTATAACGTGGGAAACTGATGGATCGAATTTATCTGCCGGACCATACATATTTACAGGGAGAAGATAGATCGAATTGAAGCCATATTGCTTACGATACGCCTGCGATTGTACGAGAAGCATTTTCTTGGCAAGTCCATATGGGGCGTTGGTCTCTTCCGGATATCCATCCCAGAGATGTTCCTCCTTGAATGGAACTGGTGTAAATTTGGGGTAAGCGCAGATAGTACCAATGGCTACAAATTTTTTTACTTTTGCTCGTCTTGCTTCTTCCATAAGATGTACACCAAGCGTCAAATTATCATAGAATATTTCACCAGGATATTTTTGATTAAATCCTATTCCTCCTACTTTGGCTGCCAGATGTATAACGATATCCATCCCTTTGACGACTTTTCTGCAGGTATCTTTTTCTCTCAAATCAAATTGATACGATGTAGGATAAAATAATTTCGCACCTGAATCTCTTAATCTTCTTATAAGATGCTTTCCCAAAAAACCTGAACCTCCTGTAATAAGAACTTTTTTGTTTAGCCAATATTTTTTATTCATATATTTCCAAGAATTCTATAAATAGAAAGGGTAATAATATCATGCATTCTGTGGAAAGTCTTGATAATAATATTTGAGTTGTATTTGCGAGAAACTTTAAAACCTTCGGAAAACTGTTCATTTGTATATTCTACACCTTTTGATCTTTTGTGTACCCTGAATTCTGCTATATATTCATCTATAAAATAATAATTAGACAAAGTCATCAATCTAAACCAGTAATCATAATCCATGGTATATTTTAGACTATCATCAAATCCTCCTATTTTGATATAGGCTTCTCTTCTCCAGAAGGTGGCTGGTTGAGATATATAATTAAGTATAGATAATACGGCGAGTCTTTTCTTTTGCTCACATAAATTGTTGAGCCAAAAATTTTTCCAATCTGTTGCAATACTTCTTATGCTTTTACCAGTATCATTTATTATCTGACATTTGCCTGTTAACCAAAAGAGTTCTGGATTATTTATAAAAGACCTAGATACTTTTGATAGAGTCTCTGACAAATATAGATCGTCTGAGTTCAGGTATCCTATGATCTCGCCTGAGGCAATTTTCAGTCCTTTATTTATGGCATCTGTTTGTCCTTTATCTTTTTGGGAAAACCACTTTAGCTTGGATTGATACTTCTTAAGTATATCAACAGTTCCATCGGTAGATCCCCCATCCATGACTATATATTCCAGATTTGGGTAATTTTGGGACAGAACTGATTTAATGGTACTTTCAATATAATTTCTTTGATTATATGAGGGGGTAATGATGCTTATTTTAGGAGGTTTTTTTAGCATTTTTGGATTTGATATCTTTAAGTGCAAGCTTTCTTACAATTTCAGTAATATCGCTTTTGATATCCTCCAGAAATATGTGAAGACGAAAAATGAGGTAAAACAGAAGTACTATAGAGGCATAAATCACAGCATCTGCTCCTCTTCCTATCCCTGCAGCTCTGGCTATTCTGCTAGTTATATCTGGAATTAAAACAGCAACAATCGCAAGAGCGAAAAGGCTACTCCAAAACATTAAACCTGTTAGAGAAACTACTCCACCTTTGAACCTTAAGACAACACGGCTTAAAGCGAAGAACAAAAATATCACTAGAACAATTTGAATTAAAGAAAGCATATTTTATCTAATCAATCTTAATAATAAGCGAAAAAGTACATCTGGCGCGTCGGATACTTTCTGACCTTTCATTTTGGAATAGTCGGTATAAATTGCCTTGACAGATACCTCTCCCAGATGTAGCCTGTTCTGTTTGATCTCTTTAAATATTTCGCTTGATACTTCCATCCCATCAGTCTGAATATTAATTACATTTATTGCTTTTTTATTAAATCCCCTTAGCCCTGATTGAGAGTCATTTGTATAAATACCGCAAAGAAAAAAAGTTAGAATATTAGCAATATAGTTTATTATAACTTTAATCTTAGGTGAATCTTTTGTATTATACTCTCTTACTCCAACCACTACATCAACTCTCTTTTTAATAATAGCTTCAATAATTTTTGTTATATCTTGCCCTCTATGCTGCCCATCCGCATCGCATGTAACTAACATATCATAGTCTTCAATGCGGGCGTATTCAAAAATAGTTCTTAAGACACCCCCCAAACCTCTGTTTGATATATGTACTAGGGTTTTGGCTCCAGATTTACTGGCTTTATTTTTGGTGTTATCAAACGAGCCATCATCAACTACAAGGATGTCTATTTTATTTATTCCTTTTATCTTTCGGGGCAGAGATTTAATTACACCTTCTATAGTCTGCTCTTCGTTGTAGGCAGGAATACCTATAAGCACTTTCATGGGGTTATTTTAATCTAGAGATGATAAAGTAGCAAATTATCCCACCCATAAACCTCTGGTAAATACGACAGTATAAATTATAAAAAATATTATACTTAAAACGAAAAGGACTAACTTCAATAGCCTGCTTTTTAATAAAGCTAATGTGATGTAAACAGGAAATGCTATAAGTACATATCGAGGCATGCTTGAGAGTGTACCGGAAAATGTCGGAATAAGAACTGTAAGCCAAGAAAAAATTAGATATGATGGCCGAATTTTTTTCAGCGAAGCAGTAAATAGTAAAATAATAGCATAGAGTGTAAAGAGTAATTCGCTTAGGGCAACCCAAAATTCATATTTTATGTGGGAAACCGTCAATAGGATTTTACTATAGCGCCAGAGAACTTGGGGAAGCAAAACAAAAGAGTTACCTGATCTTTCGGCGCCAAAAACAGGTTGATTATGCCAGAAGTATAAAGCGTCTCCGAAATTAAGTTGTAAATAAATCATATATATAATCAATCCCATGGGAACAAGATATACAACGGGAGAAGATAAAAGATAAGAGATAAGAGATATTTTTTTATTTTTTAGTTTATATTCTTGATACTTTTCCCATAGTAATGCGGGAAGTAGAAAGATGCCTGGAAAACGAGTTGCCGAAGCAATAGCCCCCAAAAGGGCGGCTAACCACCATCTTTTTTGTCTAGCGAAATAGAACGAAGCAATAATAAATAAGAAAAAAGGGCCTTCGGTATAAAAACTTCCAAAGAAGAAAGATGTAGGAAATACTAATAAAAATGATATTGTCCAATAAACAATACTTTTTTTATAGTCTAAATTAAGTAATTTAGAAAAAATATAAATCGCAATAAAGAAGGAGATGTTGGAGATTAATAGACCTGAAATAATAATGTGGAAAAAAGGGAATATTTTATGGAACAATCCTACAATAAGAGGGTATAAAGGGAAAAATACCTGTGTAAACTGATAGATATAGCCTGACTTGGCAATAGAAATATAATGAACTCCGTCAAAATTAGCAAAAGACCAGATCCATGACGGTAGAGCGGAATTTACCAACAATCCTTCGGAATAGGGAAAGGAAGGCGTGAATGGGAACTTAAAACTTCCTATCCAGGCGATAATAAAGAGCCCAATACGCCATAACATAATTAGAATTAACAATAAGTACATGATAGATTATTGAGTTTTATATAAAAACTTCCTGATAGATTTTTGCAGTTTCTTGGGCGCATTTATTCCAGCTGAAAAGTTTTACTCTGTCCATTCCCTTTTTTATCATAATTCTTCGATAATCTTTATCTTGGATTAATTTCAGTATGCCACTAGCAATACTATTTATATTGTAAGGATCAATTATATGTGCAGCATCCCCTACTACCTCCCTCAGGCTATCCCGCGAGGATGAAACAACGGGTGTTTCACATGCCATGGCCTCCAAAACAGGCAAGCCAAAACCCTCGGATAAAGAGGGTTGAACATAAACTGAGGCTAAATTATAGACACGAACGAGATCATTTTTGTCAATAGCACTAATCCGTTTAACATGTTTTTCTAGTTCTAAATCTTTCATAAGTTTATCGAACGCATCTTTCTGCAACGAAGAATCTATAAACCCCTTTCCAACAAGTACCAAATTATAATTTGGCATTTCTTTCCTTACTTGGGAAAAAGCCTTTAATATACTTTCCGAATTTTTATTGTAATTTAGATCTCCTACCGATAATATAAATTTTTCTGGAAGGTTAAGTTTTCTTTTGACACTATCAAGACTTTTAAAATCTTCTATTTTTTTAAAATTTATATCAACTCCTAAGTAAATAACGTTTATTCTTTTTTGATTAATTCCAGTAAATCTGTGTATATCATTTGCTGAAGATGAGGAATCAGTAATTATAGCCTGTGAATTTTTCAGAGCCTGCTTTTGGATTAGCCACTTGAAAGTACCTCTTATACCTTTGGGGAAATAATGAGGAAACTTCATGGGAATAAGATCATGTACGGTAACTACTCGAGGTTTAGAATTATAGAGAGGAAGCGTCAGGAAAAAAGGATCAAAGTATGGATAATGAAGTATATCGAATGAACTAATATCTTCTTGGAAAGCAATCTTTTTTACTACAAGCTCTTTTTGTTTGTTGAGATAATCCAAGAGATGTTCTGAATAGACTCCAGTACCGCGAAATGCATGACCTGTTATAGGTGGTTCTATAAATGCAACATTCAGTTTATTTGAGCTAATCATTGGGAGATTTTTTATTGTGATATTTTTCCCAATATTTTATATACGAAGCTGGAAAGCGAAGAGCAGAAAAGAGAGAAAATGTAAATCCCGGAATTCCATCTACAAAACCTTTATGTCTAATAAATGTAGAGAGAAACCATAATTTAGGATAGATAATCATAAATTTAAGGAATGAAAAGATACCAAGAGAAACTTTTTTTTCTTCCAGTTCTGTAGCCATAATAGAGGTGTAGCGATTGAAATGATCCAAGTAATGTGCAAAGTTGGGATAAGAGTAATGAAGTAAGGGATGGTGAAGATAATCTGTATTTCCCTCAACTTCAGCTTGTTCGTGGACGCTCTTGGCTGGTAATCTGCCTTTACCATTTCTGTAAAGTCTCAATGTATAGTCAGGATATTGGCCACCCTTTTTAAGAAACGTGCCTAAAAAATAGTTTTTACGGGGAATCCAGTAGCCATTAGCTAGCTGTTGGCTGTTGGCTGTTAGCTGTTGGCTAATAACTCCTAATATTTCTTCTTTTAACTCTTTGGTTACAACTTCATCGGCGTCGAGCTGGAGAATCCAATCACCTGTGCACGCATTAATTGCTTTTTGTTTATTGATATGGAAATTGGGAGGATTATCTGTTTTTATTATTTTGGCATTATATTTTTGTGCAATATCCAATGTTTTATCATCTGAGCCACCGTCCACTATGACTATTTCCTTTACCCAACTTGAGACGCTGTCTAAGCAGTTTTTTATATTGTCTTCTTCGTTATATGTGGCAATTGCGACTGAAAGTTGCATGGCTGTTAATTTATTTCAATTATCTCCTTTTCAACTAACTCTTTTATGATTTCATCTTTTCTTAATTTATCAAAATAAAAATCTGTTTCAAAATCAAAATTTCTTTGTTTGGGGAATTTAATATCAAGATGTAAATTTTCGCTCCGCAAGTCGTTTATGCGGAAATAATTCTGGTTGAGAAAATCAATAAGTACTTTTCCGAATTCTGACGCTTTTACTCCAAAAAAATGATCTGAAGTTTTAAAGACGATAATTTTTGGTCTATTTTTGGTCAGATCCGTTATAAATTCGCTCTTTATTTTTTCATCCCTGGAGTTGGCTGGTAGAAACCAATAATATTTTGATGCTGGTCTGGCTTTTATAAAGAGTAGCTCCTGAAGCTCAAATGGACCAATCCAATAATAATCGTTTTCAGTTAAAAGACGGTTCAAAAGCGGAGCTACCTGCTTATTGTCATAAATTAAGGGGTCTTGGCCCATAATTTTACCATAGACTTTGAAATTAAATTTATTCCATAAATAAAGCGTATTGAAAGTCCAGTAAAGTCCAAGCAAAAGAAATACTGAACTTAGAATGAGTCTTTCGAAATAGGGTAAATTATGATTGAGTTCATCTTTCAGTTTTACTAAAAGCAACGAAAGAAAAGATAGAGTGAGAGAGATAAAAACTGTAGCATGGAAGTCTGTTTCAGATATATTGAGTGGATCGCTTCTGGCGTTGGTATAAAAAACAGTCATAATAAGCAGAAAAGTAAGCAAGAATTGTTTTCTTAATAGGAGATAGATCAAGAAAATAATATTAACCAGTCCTATTGCCACTGTAAAAGGATATGAAAAATTGAAGTTTTTGAATTGAGTCAATAAGGCATAATAACTATTGAATGTATTATGTGCGATAGACATAGCATACCTTAGTGGGTTATGTGAGAAGACTTCACCAACTTTGGGGAAGTTATATATATAGTAGTTGACGTTATAGAATATAGATTGGAAATAGAATTCCTGCAAACCTCCGATAAGAAGAAGGTAAATAAAGAAAAGCGCGTATGGGATGATAAATACGGATAGGCCTTTTATCAGTTTTTGAGTAATATTATGCGAATTGTCTTTTAAATAAAAATATAAAATAACCAGATTGATAAAGGGTACAAGATAGATATATGTCAGGGATGTAAATAGAGCAAAAAACGTCAGTATTGATGCACTTAAGATGTCTATAAAATCAAATTTATATCATTGAGTTTTTTTATAAATATGATGATATAAAGCGGTACAAGAAGAAAACTAACTATGGTTTCTGATAAAAGCATGTGTCCCCACCAATAAGTAGATCCTATCCCAATAAGAAAGCCATATAAAAGAAAAAAATTAAGATTGGTTCGTGGAAGTCTTTTATGCAGATAAATATAGCTAGCCACAAAAGATGCAAATAATAGAATAGCAAAAGCAATGCGAAAGGTGACAAAACTTCTGCCGGTAAAAGGAATGAGGAGTGCGGCAACATAATAAGCACCGGGATTGTGATGTGTAAAGAAACCAGTATGGGGAAGGACACCTTGGGTGATAAGAAAGCCTCCGAATATATTGTCAAATTCATCAGAAAATTCTGTATGAAAAGTGTTTAATATAAAAAGGATAAAAATAAATAGAAGAATGCCATAGAGAATTCTCTTTTTATATAAATGATTTATGATTGATAGAAGGGTCTTTTTCACGATGTCTTTCTTCTGGTTCTTCTACTATAATAGTATATAATACACTTACGATTCAAATATCTTCTTGTGAACGCATATATACCGAATATTAGAGCTTATATAAAAACCAGGAAATTAATACTTCTTTATGCATTTCTTTATACTTTAGTAGTTTTATCCGTGGTTTTGCAGAGGTTTTGGCAGTTTGAGGCATTTTACTACGATCAAGGTCTGTTTGACCGGGCTATATGGTTGGTTTCACGATTTAAAGAACCGATAATAGAACATCAGACGTTGGGGAGGGTACACCACTTCGCAGATCACTTCGTGCCTAGTTTGTATGTTATGTTCTCTCCCTGGTATTGGATTTCATCCCGGTATGATATCACTCTAATTGCTCTATCAATATATACAGGGCTTAGCGTCCTGGTTGCTTATGAAATAGCTTCACTTAAAATTAAAAATAGATATATTATTTATGCTTTGATTATTGCTTATACATGGTATATAGGACTCCAGAATGCTCTAATTTTTTTTATACATGATATTACCGCTATGCTTTTGCCGCTTTTGTTACTTTTTTACTTTCTATTTAGGGAGAAATGGAAGTGGTTTTTTTTATTTCTTCTGTTTAATTTAGGGTTTAAGGAAACTATAGCTGCAGTAGCTATGAGTTTGGGCATATTCATGTGGTTATACAATAAGCGCTGGAGAATGCAGGCAATAGCTGTAATTTTTATATCTTTAGTTTACGGATTTGTTATTACAAAAATAATTATACCTTATTTTTCTAACGGGCGTTTTCTTTATAACCCTATGTGGCCATCTCAAATTAGTGATTATATTACTCGTTTCGTAGATAAATCTTCAAAAATTCAGGTAATATTCTACACTTTGGCAACATATGGCTTCTTGCCGATATTGGCTCCGGCTACATACATACTTTTTATACAAGATTTGGGGCTAAGATTTGTTTTATCGGAAACGATTTCGCAAAGGCTGGATTTGGGACTTCATTATAATGCTAACTTAGCAGTTTTTACTTTTGTAAGCGCAGTTTTGGGTGCATCTTATCTTCAGAGGAAAAAATGGCTTAATGATAAAAAAAGTCTTATATATGCTTTAGTCATTATTTTAGTGGTTTTTGTCGTTCATAGGTTTGTACTGAGGGGTCCTTTTGGCCTTTTCTATAATCTGGACTTTTATAGGCACACATTCAGACAAGGATTTATGCATGATTTCATAAATAAAATTCCAACAAAGGGAAAGATAATGACCCAAAATAACATTGCTGTATTTTTTACGCATAACGATCTTTATATTTTAAATGGTTATGATTATCTCAAACGTATAAACCCGGACACTGTAGCAATTGACCTTCGCCCGGGGCAGAATCCCAACAATTTATGGCCAATGGATGAAAAAGGGATGACGGAGTTGGTCAAAAAAATTAAGGAAGATCAGAAATATAAAATTTATTATGGCGATGCAAATAGATATATATTTATTAAGCGTAATTAGGTCGTAAAATTATTTTTTTGAGAAGAAATACTATTACAATTATTAATGAGAATACTGTTAAAAGATTACTTAAAACCATAGGAAGTGTGGAACTGTAATTTAAAACAACTTGATGAGAACCTTTGGGGGTTTTAATTTCCATCCCTCCAATGCCTGATTTTTGTACAAAAGTATCTTTTCCATCAATTTTGGCAGACCATCCCGGAAAATACATATGATGAATTTGGGCCGTGTTTTCTTTTTTAGAATTATATGAAAAAGATATTTTGTTGGATTTTTGCGATACTTTCCTAACTGTAGCATCCGGTATAAAGATTAAAGGTTTTTTCTCTACGGCTGCATTCTCATTTACTTCTCTTCCTAAATATTCATTGTAGGCATTGGTTGTAATCTCGGAGGATATATATAGACTAAGTGGAAAGTGAGTATCTTGATTAATCCTTATATAATTTCTATTTGTATATGCAAGCGCTAAAACTATGATGATAAGAAATGGATATAGTAAAAATTTTGAGCGCATGAAATAACTACTCACATAACCTGTGAGAAGACTTCCTGAAAAAGTCGTGACAGCAAGGAACCTCCAAGGTATGTCTATGGGAGAAATGGGTTCAAGAAGTTTCCAAATCGGAAAGGAAACATTCATCATCATAAATACTGACAATAAAATAGAAAAGATTAAAATATTTCCCAGTCCAAAATAAATGGATCGATTCTTTTTTTGGAAAAAAACCCATAGATTAATAATAATTGCAAGAATTAATATAGCCCATATTATTAATCCTACTTGCCTGGACATTTCATCGGGTTGTGATATGGCAGCATATCCCCAGGGAGAATATATTAATTTCTTCAAGGGAGTAAAATGACCCGAATAAAAAGTGTGGGCGATACTATCAAATTTGGTAAATGGTTTATAAATATATGCAGGTATCAAATAATATGCGGATAATAGGATTCCAGTGAGAATGGCTACACCTAGAGACAATAGATACTTAAACTTAACTGTAGATATTTTATAAAAATAAAGTATAAAACATATTAAAGTTAAAAGCAGAAGAAAAAGAAGCATAAAATGAGAGAGTATAAGAGCTGAGAACGCTAAAGACGCAATAATTATTCCTAATTTTTGTTTATTTTTATAAATCAAAAATATACCTAGGAAAAAAAAGGGTATAAATGCAAAACTAGTAGATTCTCCAATATTACCTCTAACAAATATGTTTGCGAAGCGATAAGGAGTATAGATATATACTAACGAGCTTATGAGGGCAGGCACTCTTCCCCAAAGAGATCTTGCTAAAAAATACATGGTCAAAGCCGATATAAAATAGGTGATGATGAATATAAGCTTAAGAGAAGTAAATATAGAGAGTCCTCCTAAAACAAATATTTCTGCAAAAGACCATGGTAAGGGGTATGTAAAAATAAACAGAGGATAACCAAATCCTTTCATCAGGAAACCTGACCAGCGTGGGGGGAACTGGCCATCTCTTATGGCTTGATCAAAATGATACATTCTGGTCACGTGATTCCAAGAATCATGACTCGTAAAGTAGCCGGCGGATGAAAATAAGCTTTGAAGAGTAAAGAGACTAAGTAAAATTAAAATTATTATAATGAGCCAATCTATTCTTTTCATTTTTTTACAGTAAATATTTTCATATGTAGGCCAAATGAGTTAAAAATATATTTAAATAAAGTTAAAAGAATGAATAGGCCATATTTTGTGGATCGGATAAAATTGATCGATGATGCTTCGGGAAAATAGCGTACTGGAACGGCGATTTCTCCAATTTTAAAACCTAAGGCATGGGCTGAAATTAATATTTCTTGATCGAAGACAAAATCGTTGGAAAAAAATTTAAGGGGTAGTTTCTCAAGCACCTCTTTTCTATACGCCCTAAATCCTGTGTGATATTCTGAAAGATTAAGTCCCAAAACAATATTTTCTAAAAGGGTGAGAGCGCGATTGAAAAAATACTTATAAGCGGGCATTCCACCGCTCATCGCTTCTTTACGGCTTCTGATGCGAGATCCAAGCATTATGTCAAAACGTTTCTCGAGAATAGGTTGAACGAGATAGCCAGTAAGAGTAGCATCGTATTGATAGTCGGGGTGAATCATCACTACTATATCTGCTCCCATTTCTAATGCTTTTTGGTAACATGTCTTCTGATTACCCCCATACCCCAAATTTTTTTCATGAACAAAAACGGGCAACTTCAATTTTTGGGCAATTTCCACAGTTCTATCGTGGCTCCCGTCATCAACTACAATCGCTTTATAAATTATATCTTTAGGGATATCATTATAAGTTTTTTCGATTGTCTTTTCGGCATTAAAGGCAGGCATTACGACTATTATTTTTGCTTTTTTCATTTAAGGTTGTTCATCGAACCACCAACGTGCGGCAGACTGGTATTCTTTCTGGGCGGTAAATTTTATCATGTTAGTTTCTAATACTGCTCCTTGGGTAGCCTCAGAAATATCAAAAACAAGTCCGGTATTGGGAAATATTTTTTTGGCGCTATCAAATCCTTGGGTCTGAATGACTTTTCCTTCTCTAACAATGTTAGGAAAATGACAATTTCCATAAAAATAGAATATTTTAGAAGAATTGCCAGGATCAAGTTTGTGGTTTAGATCTAATATTAATCCTAACGCACCTGATCTAACTTTCTCAGTTCCCGGACAAATATAATAAGAATAAGGATGATTTCCCCATTTGGTCATAATATTATTATAAAGATTGTAGGTCTCGTTTGTTGGCCATGCACCTACCATCATATTTATACTTGATGGATAAACTAAAAATAGATATAAACCCAAGGATAATAAACCAATAATTTTATATTTTATTTGCCATAAAGAAAAAAGTACTAAACCTGAAAAAATGAAAATATAAGGCTGGAAAAACTGTAGGTATCCAAAATATTTTTCACCTCTATAATATCTTAAGACTATAATATTTATTAGAAAACTTAAAGCAAAATATAAATATATCTTTCTATTTCTATCAGTTTTGATTTTTTTGATTAATATGATAGCTGCTAGAATCATCATCGTAGACGCAAATAATTTAGACCCCCCTATAACTAATGCCCAAAAATTTGGCCAGAAATCTAAAATATAGGTTAACCAACGATTGCTTATCCAAATACGATACTGACCAATCAATAGATAATCCAACATATGTTTGGTATTAAACCAGTGGTTATTTAAATCAAAAAAGAACAGCGGTAAAAAAGTGAGTGACAAACCAATCAAAGAATATAGGAATGTTTTTGTTCTTTTGAAGGGTAGGAGAAAAAGCAAAAAAATTATAAGTAACAAAGATTGGTAGTGGATGTTAATAGTAATACCAGTTATTACTCCAAGAAGTAATCCCCAACGGTCATTCCGTTTCTTAATTATAATTTCTAAAAATATTAAAAAAACGAGAGATGAAAATATACCGATTACTGAAGGATTAGTTAAAAAGGCTGAAGTTTGAATCTGCTGTGGAGAAAATACTACTATGAGAGATAAAATTAATCCATAAAGACGAGATTCCAATAAAGACCCTATTCGGAAAAAAATCAGAGGAAGAAGGGATGAAAGTATCCCTAAATATATCCATGGTGAGTAAATAGAAGGAAAGATTTTTCTAAATACTATCAGTTGATACCAATACCATGGACCTGTGGTTACCGGAGCAATAGATATGAATGGACCGGTAAGAGGTAACTGCATATTCCTTGCTCCTTCTATGGCTACAAAGGCATCTCTTTGTGAATCTGGATCGGTGGTGATTCTGTTGGGAAAATTATAGAAGCGAAAATAAATGCCCAATAAGATTATTAAACTAAGTAAAAAAATCAGACGCGTTCTTTTGGAAGTAAATAATAAATTCATTCCTCTTCTACTTTCTCATCCTCTATATTTTCTATCTTTTTTTCTTCCAGATATTCTCTTTCTATATTGACTGAATCTATATTGTATTTATGAGTGCCGGAAATAATATTCCAAGCTGCATACAATCCCATTTCTATAGAATGATCCATGTTATTATATCGAAAGGTGCCGTTTCTTCCGATGATCTGGAGATTAGCAAATCTTTTCAAATAATTTTTGATAATTTCGACATCTTTCTTGTAATCAAGATGATAAACAGGATATTCTTTGGGTACTCTATGGACATAACCTCCCATCATATCTTCATCTTTTACTAATTTGAATTCATTAATAAATTCATCGCCTACTATTTTTATAAGCTCGCTGTCTTTTTTGCTCCACATTTCATCTCCTTCATTACAAGCTATTTCAAACACTATAGATGTTTTACCTAGTGGGGATAATTCTTTACTCCAATTATCCATTTCCATAAATCTCATGAAGCTAATATTTTTGGGATGGACATAGACCCAAGTATCCGGAGTAATATGTGATTTTTGGATAAATAGTACAACCTGGAGTTCATCCCGATACTCTAGTTTTTGGGCGGCAGAAATAACTTTTGGTGACGCTGGGGGATTTAGACGATTTATCAGGTCGTTTAAAGGAATACTGGATATAAAATTATTTCCTGATACAGTATATTTTTTATTGTCTTTTTTGTATTCTATAGATTCAACTTTATTTTGGGATATATCTATCTTGGTTACTTCACTGTTTAATATAATTTGGCCACCTCTTTCGGTTATGCCCTCTTTGAGTTTATCTGCAATCCTTCCAACACCTCTCTTGGGGTAGGAAAATTCATCTACCAGAGAAACAACATTTTTGGTTTTAAAGAGTGCGTCTTTTATAAGCGTCATGATACTTAAACCTCTTGTCCTTTGTCCCACCCAGTCGACGGAAATGGCCTTACAGTCCTGACCCCATAATTTTTCGCTGTATCGTTTGAAAAAAATATCAAATAAAGTTTTGCCAAATTGGTTGACATAGCCATCTTCCATGGTAAGAAGGCGCGGTCTAAACAGTCTGGCTTTGAATCTAGCAATAAAGTAGTCAACAATAGCCATGAAGGATTTGACTGGGCCTATACCGAAAATGGCATTTTTAAACTTGATAGGATAATAAAAATATTTTTGATCAAAATATATTCTGGTTAACCTAGGTACTTTTATGACTTCATCACCAAGTAAATCTAGCATCCACTTGTTGACGGAATCATTTTTGGTATACCATCTATGCGGACCTGTATCAAATAAGAAATTTCTTACTTTAATAGTCCTGGCCAAGCCTCCCACATCTTCCCATTTTTCAATTACCAGGACTTTTATGTTTTTTTTGGAGAGCTCAAACCCCGCGGCAAGACCGGCTAACCCTGCACCCAATATTACTACGTCAAATTTTTTGTTATTCATGTCTATTTTGGAAATGATCTACAGTCATACTCAACCCTTGCTTCAGACCGACTTTTGGCATCCAATCTATACTCTTTCTGGCACTTCTTATGTCAAGCGAAGATCTTTGCTGTTCACCCATTTTGATAGGACCATATAGAGGATCTAGATTACTTTTAGTTAATGATTTCAAATGGGTAAATATAGTATTAACGTCTGTTTCCTTACCAGTACCAATATTTAAAGAACCGATATAATCTGCATCCAAAACTTTAGTATTGGCATCCACTACGTCACTTACAAATATATAATCTCTAGTTTGTTTTCCTGTACCGTTTATTGTAGGGCGCTCGCTTTTTAGCAGTTTTTGACTAAATATTGCTACTACTCCTGCTTCGCCATGAGGATTTTGCCTCGGACCATAGACATTGGCATAGCGAAGAGCTACAAAGGCTATGTCATAATTTTTCCAATAGAAGTATAGATAATTCTCACCAGTCAATTTTGAGACTCCGTAGGGAGAGAGAGGATTTTTGGGAACATAATCCTCAGAGGTCGGAATGATCTTCGCATCTCCATAAACTACTCCGCCGGATGAGGCAAAAATAACCTTTTTGAGGCCATTCTGTCTTCCCGCTTCCATAAGATTGAGCAGTCCAATTATATTTACCCGCGCATCATAGAGAGGATCTTCCACAGAATTCCTGACACTCATTTGTGCCGCATGATGATTTAGGATATCAGGTTTTTCTTTGAGGAATATTTCATTTATTTGTTTTTTATCTTCTATATCAACCGGATAAAAAACAGCTTTTTTATTTATATATTCCTTTCTACCAGAAATTAGATTATCAATAATAATTACATCATGACCAATATTAATATATTTATCGGCGATTTGTGAGCCTATGAATCCTGCCCCGCCTGTTATTAATATTTTCATTGTCTTAATTCTAACAAAGTCTAGACATCTCAACAACTTTAGTAAATTTGTGCATTACTGAACCACAATGCGGAAAGCTACTGATCCATCGGGAAAATTAATTTCTTTAAGCAAACCAGGTGTATTTTCGGGAATTTCTCCAGGTGTACCAACCACGAGAACATTTTTTAAATTCTTGACTTGATCATAATCAAAGATTGTAAATTCATATTTTCCAAAACTTCTTGTCATTCTTTTGATCTCACCCCTACCCCAATTTTGTTGATACCATATTGGATCTATCTTGTTATAGAAAAGAAAATAGACATAGGGTTGATCATATCGATAGGTGACAATAATTTTGGAATATTTGTTTTCTATCTTGCTGATCTCTTCTATCGCTTCTTTATAACCATATTGCCACTCCTTAGCATATTCTACAGGTGTATGGACCCAATACATATGTGAGTAATAGAAGAAATTAAGAATAAATAAAGTCACAATGATAAAAACGCAAAAATGTGCTGATGCATAATAATGTGATTTGAGCCACTTAACGGTCTCTATTAATCCGAAGGCAATAAAAATTTGGTATGTGGGCAAATAAAATAAAGCGCGAACAGCATGGGGTGTACCAGTGGTGAGAGATGAGGCAATGGGCGCAATAAGAAACCAAAGGAATACTAAATGTGAGCTTGTCGATCTATTCTTTAGTAGATATATCATGCCAATAAGAATAAATGGAGTATCCCAAATATAAAGCATGCCTACACCTGCCGCGTGATGACGGGCGGGACCATCGCCGGTAAGAAATAAAAAGTCGAAGTTAAAGTGATCTAAGTAGCCACCTAATATTTCCCTACCAAAGATTATTCTTCTATTATGTACAAGTCCTCCTAAAATGTCCCCATAATCTTTGTCATACTCTAAATCTTTTATACTTTCACCTAATCTTTCTTGTGCATTGATAATTGTCACTGATGACAATCTAGAACTTGTAGTTCCAGATAATTCTTTAATAACGGGAAATATAAGAAGTAAAAATATAATAAGGCTAAGAATAAGATTCTTAATATTTCTTATTATGTCTCCGCGATATAGAAAGAGCAGGATAAATATTATTAGAGGTGCTAATACGCGGGGACTATGATAAGAATACA
>Ga0209542_10007538_pt1 | contig 20651 bp, 26 predicted proteins | sample RifCSPhighO2_01_FD_184028 | JGI IMG/M metagenome (GOLD analysis project Ga0209542, IMG submission 184028) | Soil microbial communities from Rifle, Colorado - Rifle CSP2_plank highO2_0.1 (SPAdes) (version 2) | ecosystem: Environmental > Terrestrial > Deep subsurface > Rock core/Sediment ...
TTTTTCGGGCTATTTCTTAACCCAGCGGCTGACAAGGCCGACCACCAGGTAGCCGACTGTGGCCCAAAAAGCCATAGCCGCCAGAGCGACGTAATCCACTACCCAACCACGTGCGACCACGTCCGTGGAAGTGAAAACGTTGCGCAACGGTTCAACCAACACCTGTGTGTTGGTGTAGACCCAGTGCACGAATGTGGCATCCGGGTTGGCGTTGAAGAACCGCAACACGACTCGTACCAGCAGTAAAAGTTCTGCCAGCCATACAAAAAGACTGACCAGCTGGTCCACCGCTTGCCTATTGACCCTTGTAAGATCCATAGATCCTCCCTTATTTAGTAATGAGTTAATCATATGCCTAGGAAGGCAAACTGGCAATAGATTTCCTTAGGTTCGCATATTTAGCATTGGCGTGCCATAATACAAAATATATGGCCCATCAGTTGTCAGCCTACCAAAAAAGGGTTGAAAAGCTGTTCGCTCAGGCGAGCACCAAAAAATACCCGAAAAACCAGCTGATTTACTATGAAGGCGATGAACTATCCCAGATTTATCTGATTAAAGAAGGCTATATTAAGGCCTACACTATCTTAGATAGCGGTGATACCCGGACCATCTTTCTGCTTGGGCCGGGCGATATTTTCCCGACGGTCTTTTCAGCTACCATGGACTGGCATAACTACAAAGTTAAGTATTTTTACCAGTCACTAACAGACGTAGTGGCTCTATCTTTGTCCCACGAGGCCTTTAAAACCCAGGTAGAGAGCAGCCCGGAGAACATGGGCACCTATATGGCTTATATGTCAGCCTCCAACGAAGCTATTATGAAGCAGCTGGAAGTCATGAAGAATAAGAAAGCGATTAATAAAGTCATTATGCTGCTGCCTTATTTAATATCTAAGTTTGGTGAGCGTATCCGGCCTGATGCCTACCGCCTAAAGATTAAACTATCTCACCAGGAGATTGCCGATCTTTCAGGTGTGACCCGTGAAACCACAACCACTTTAGTCAAACAGCTGGAAAAGCGCGGTACGCTAGAGCAACTTAAGGGACGATTAATTATCCACACTAAGCCCAGGCCGAGGAAGAAAAAATAGGTAATATTGCTCACTGAGCCTAAGCTAAAGGAGTTATAGTTAATAAACATGACAAATGATTCTTCTAACACCGACTTAAAACTAACTAGTCAAGTATTTGCCGAAGGTGCCCCCATACCTGTTCAGTACACCTGTAAAGGCCAGAACATTAACCCACCGCTTAACATTATGGGTGTGCCGCCGCAAGCTAAAAGTTTGGCCCTGATCATGCATGATCCTGATGCCGTTAGTGGTGATTTCGTCCACTGGCTGGTTTGGGATATTCCCTCGACCACACAGACGATTGCCGTTAACAGTGTACCCCCTGATGCAATTCAAGGCACCAATAGTGCCAACAAGAGCCAATACATCGGTCCCTGCCCGCCGGCTGGGACTGGCACGCATCGGTACATGTTCGAACTTTATGCGCTGGATATGCCCTTAACTAACCTGAACATGGAAACTAACCGCGAACAGCTGCAAAAAGCTATGGAGGGGCATATCCTGGCTCAGCACACTCTAACGGGGTTATTTAGCGCAGATTAAACTGTCTTTTTTCATAGTTTTATTTTACTTAAATCACCGTCTAGTACAGCAGTACTCATGCCATAAACTTCCTCGTAATAGTTAGAGTTTTTACCAACTCCATTAAGGATAAAAACCGGTTTGCCTAGATAATATGCAAGACCCCACTCCATGGTGGCGTTTGGGCCGATATAGTTTGATTGGCCCGGCTTATCATCATTAACTATTAAAATGGCGTCGCCTTTGGCAACTTCGTTGAAGTGACCCATAGCTAGTCCGTGTTTCAAATTAAAGTGCTTTGAATTATGGATCCAGGTTTTGACTTTGACTATGTCATAGTCACCGTGACCCTTCATTTTTTCAGCAGTTGCCGGCACTACAACTTTGAAGCCTTTTTTTCTTAGCTCATCCGCTATCTCATTCACATGCTTATAAAATGAGCCACTAGAACAAATAACTATGGTTTTAGCTTGTGTCACTGTCTTTATTATATCTATGCTTTGTGACGAATGGGCTATCTTTTAGATAAAAGCGCCAGGGCATATCAGCCGCTTCACGGATACCAATCCGGGGGCTGGCAATTATGTCTTTAGCATTTAGCGACTTAATAGGCGGCTCTAAATAAATACTTGACTTGTTAAGTAATTTCCCTGACAGCGCGGTATCTTTTATGCCAAGTGCTTGGGTTAGCTTTCCTGGACCGTTGGCTAAATTGTGAATACTCGTAATCCCGCCCCTGTTCTTTTGTAATATTTCAATGCCCTCTAGGGGTTCGGCAGCTCGCAGCAGTACTGCCTCCCCTACCCCTTTAGCGCCAACCACAAGATTTAAGCAATGATGCATACCGTAAGTGAAGTAAACATACAGCCGACCGCCAGCTTCAAACATCGGAGTCGTGCGTTTGGTCATGCTCCGAAATGAATGGCTGGCCGGGTCGCCCTGATGGTAGGCTTCAGTTTCAACAATGCGTAGTTTGATTGTCCCCTCAGGAGTTTCGCGGACAATAGTCCAGCCCAGCAGTAGGGGCGCCGCCTCTAGGGCTGGCAGGCCAAGTATCTTATTGGCTTCAGGCTTCAAGTTTGAGACGCTTTATTAACCACTCGCGCGGTAGTATGAACAGGAACCAACCGGCCCGCGGGCCGCTGGTTTTACCGATTAGGGCTTTATACAAGGTTTCGAACATGTCTTTTGGCGCCATAGCTAATTCACTTTGCAGATCATAAATAGCTTTATGAAACCACTCACCGTCAGCATTAACTGGAGCCGCCTTAATTTTAGCGGCCAAAGATTTCAGGAATTTCTGCTGCGAATTGTTAAAATTAGTAGCTTTAATATCTTTGGCTAGCTCAAATTTAATCTCCTGCGGCGCCCATTTATCTAGCCAGTTAGAGAGGTAATTTAATTCACTTTTAATAACTTCGGCTTGCTTACCAGCCACCTCGGCGTGTTCGGTGCGAGCAATTACATCAAGGGTTTTATCGGTGTCGCGCAGTGAGGCCTGATAGCTACCTAACAGGTGTGAAAATGGTACTTGGCTGACTACCGGCTTGGTGCCAGCCCGTGAAAGTCGGATGAGTTTGGATTTAGGCTCCTTGGCTAAAAGCTCAGCAAATTCATCGATCAAATGAGCTACGCCGTTTTGGGGGTCAAAATATAGCCGCTTTTGGGGCGCGAAACGTAACATAAAGTAACGGATTATCTCTGGCGGTAAGACTTCGATTACTTCGGCAGCCTCTATGCCAGTACCCTTGCTGGCACTCATCTTCTTGGTGTCACCGGTCCGGTTAACGAAGTCATAGGGCACCGGCAACGGCGGTTCGCCACCAAAGATTTCCTTGACCAGTGCCTCGCCGGTGTCGTAACTGCCGCCCCTGGTAGCATGGTCGCGGCCAAAAGGCTCCACATGAACGCCCAGTAACCACCAGCGGGCCGGCCAATCTATCCGCCAATCCAGTTTTACCTCACCCTCTTGATAGCCAGTGGTTTTTTTCGAACCATCTTTATCTAGATAGATTATGGTCTTAGCCTTGGTATTGATAGACTCAAAAGCCCTTTTCTTTAGATAGCCGTCTTCGTTCACCTGAATTGGTGACCACTCTTCGCCCAGTTTCCTACCTGAAACTGCTTCCAGAATTTTTTTAGCTCCGGCAGCGTTACTAAGTGATTTTTCAATAGCACTAGAAAAGAAGCCGGAACGGTATTTTTCATGGCTATAGATGACCTCCATATCAATATCTAAAGCCTTAGCGCTGCGTAATAAGCCACTCAGAAAATAGTCAGCATATGAACCATGGCCTTCTGGCGACGGTATATCGCATAGTGATTGACCCAGGTACTTTTCGTAGGCTGCTGGTATATTGACCGGGATTTTACGCAGTGCATCTAAATCATCAACGAAATGCAGGTGGCGAGCCGTCCGGCCTCTGGTCTCTAACTCTCGGACGATGGCATCACAGGTAACAATCTCGCGTAAGTGACCGATGTGGTAAGTACCCGAAGGCGAAGCACCAGAAGATACCAATATCTCACCTTCCGGGTGCCTAGCAATTACCTCATCAGCTACTTTATTCAACCACTGCATAGTTATAGGTTACAGCTTTTAGCTTAGCCGTTACAGTAGATTTTTAGTTGATTGAGACTATCTTATAGGTAGTGTTTTGGGCAGACGCCTTGATTTCGACTTTATCACCGACTTTTTTATTCATTAAAACTTTACCGATGGGTGATTCGTCACTAATTTTGCTGTTGAGTGGGTCGGCCTCCATAGTGCCGACAACCTGAAACTGAGTGGTTTTACCAGCCTCACTTTTGAGCTTAATGCTGCTGCCGAGTTTAACATGCCCATTGTCTTTGGGCTTTTTAATCAGTTTGCTGTTGTGAACCACATGTTCCAACTCACCAATACGGGTTTCTAATCTGTCCTGCTCTTCGCGGGCTGTTTGGTATTCGGCATTCTCCGACAGGTCACCCAGCTCACGGGCCTGCTTAATCCGCTCGGCAATTGAGTGCCGTTGGTCAAGCAGACGCTTAAGCTCTTGCTTGAGCTCTTCTAGTCCGTCTTGGGTTAAATTAAATAGCTTTTTCATAAGAGCAAAAAACCAGAACCTTCTTTAAGGGTTACCTCTTTCAATTTTGGCTGAGCCTAAATTATATCAATCTTGTAAAGCCTTGGCCAGCGAGTGCAGGGGCACTAGCTGGACCTGCGAAGCCGTACGTAATTTTATTTCCAAAGAACCTTTTTGTAATGTTTTTTCGCTGACCACTACCCTATAAGGTAGGCCGATTAAATCGGCGTCGGCGAACATTTCGCCGGGTCGCGCACTACGGTCATCATATAGTACGCCGATACCGGAATCTGTCAATAGCTTGTAGGCCTTATCGGCCGCCTCGAGCACTGTTTTATCGTCCGACAAAGGGGCTAAATAAACCTTAAATGGCGCTATTTGCGGCGGCCAGACCAGGCCCTTGCTATCAGCCAAGTGCTCGACTATGGTACCCATTACCCGGCCCGGGCCAATACCGTAACTGCCCATAATAACCGGACGGGGCTTACCGGCCTCGTCGGTGTAATTTAAGCCCAGGGGTTCGGAAAAACGAGTCCCTAGCGGGAAGATGTTACCGACCTCGACAGCTTTTTTCTCGACCAGCTCAGATTTTTCCACACCCAGTTCCTTGAGGGCTTCATCACTATAAACTTCCTTATTAATAGCCAGTTTTTTACCCTCGTGGACATAGATCGTGTCTTCGCCGACATCAGTAACTGTTTGGAATTCATGGCTGTACTTACTAAAGCTGCCGCCGCTAGCAAAGGTCAGATAGGTGTCCTTACCCAGCCCCAAGCGCTCAAAGATCTTAGTGTAGGCAGCTTTGGCTTTTTCGTAAAACTGATTGTGCTGTTTTTGGTCTTTGGAGAAAGAATAAAGGTCTTTCATGATGAATTCGCGACAGCGCAGCAGCCCACTTTTGCTCCGAGGTTCGTTCCTAAATTTGGTCTGAAACTGATAGGCATAGACCGGCAGGTCTTTATAGGAGCTAATAAAGCCGCGCATAATGGCTGTAATGGCCTCTTCATGAGTGTTAGACAGTCCCAGTTCCGGACCCATATGGAAGCCTTTAGCGTCATGGATGCGGGTTTTAAACCAAATATCGACGACATCGTCATGCCAGCGGCCGCTTTGTTCCCAATTGTCTTTAGGCTGCAGACCGGACAGGAATAGCTCCTGCCCGCCGATGGCGTTCATTTCCTCACGGATAACATCCATGATTTTATTAAGCGTCATCAGGCCGAGGGGGAGATAATTATAGACACCGGCCATTTCTTTATGGATAAAACCGGCCCTAATTAGCAGCTGGGCATTCTTGGCCTCTTCGTCCGCCGGAGCTTCTTTTCTGGTTTTGAGGAATATTTGTGATCGGCGCATATCTTATTTAGATTGTACTAGACTAAGTATAGAAATGGGCAAAGAAAGCCACCAGGTTGTTCAAGCCATGAAGCATAATTGGCGCATAAAGAGCGCCGGTTCTCTCACGCAAATAAACCAAGACAGCCGATAAAATAAAGGTGTCGACAGCCGCTGCCCACAGCGGACCACTCACCCCAGTACTAAGATGGGCCGCGCCAAACAGCAAGCTGGTTATTAAAAGAGCCGGCCAAAAACGCAGGCGGGAGCGCAGACCGGAATACAGATAACCACGCATCAGTGTTTCTTCACCCAGCGGCGGCAGAATAACCAGCGCTACCAAAGCGATTATCTGATCCAGCGGTGTAGCCAGAATGTTAAAACCAACGTCCTGGGGCGCCTCAATATCAAAACCCGGGACGAACAGCAGCAGGATGGCAGTAACGGCAAAAAGCAGGCCATAAAAGCCCAAAAAGCCGCCCACAGCCCACTTAATGTCGCGCCAAGCAACTCTTCTACCTAGACCAATAGCTACTAAGTTAAGTTTACGGCGGCGCAAGACCCAGTAAACACTGCCAATTACCGCCGCTTCGGCCAGCAAGATATAGAAAAATTGGGCAGCTGCCGATTGGGCGATACCATCTTTAGCGCCAACATTGAATAGTTGCAGACCAGCTTCGACCAGAAGAACCGCTACGAATTGACTAAGCAGGAAGATACCAAAAGCTACTAAGATAATCCTGGCCGGCCCACCAAAGTTTGCTTGAGCGGCTTGAGGCCTGGGCTCAGAAGAAGCGTTTGACATCAACTAGGGTGATTAAAGCGAATAAAACCAGCAGCAGCGCCATGCTGGCGCCGACCAGCCGCTCTTCAGTCTTCTTACTCAAAGGGCGTTTAAGTAAGCCGCGGCTAATTAGGGTCATTGTTAGGCGCCCGCCGTCGAGTGCCGGCAGTGGCAGGATATTAATAAGCGCCAGGGTTAGTGAAATTATAGCGATTATGAACAGTACAAAGTTCAGCCCGAAGATACCACCACTCCACAGAATCGCCCCGATAGCTACCGGGCCACCTACCTCACCCGTAGCCCTAATGTAACCTTTATCTCGCGATGTCTCGTTGCCGCTTAATATACCCGCTAAATAGCTGCCCAAGCCACCAAGAGCCTTGCCCAGGCCCTGGACCGTAAGGACAAACAACTGCTTTGTAAATCCAACGGCCACGATTGGCGCGCTCCAGGTCGAACGGTAAATTTCTATCGGTTCATACCTAATGCCTAAATATGGCTGCTCATTCATTAGTGTAGCTGTTTTAGTTTGAGTCTTACCGCTGCGCTTAAGCCCAATCTCGACTGTTTGGCCAGCCAACTGCTTGGTAGCGGCTTGCAGATCATTTGGGCTGTTAATAGCATATGTCTGTCCGCTAAAGCTTAGCTGTTCAATAATGTCCCGAGGCGCCAGACCGGCTTTTTGAGCCGGGGAGTCTGGATTCGTCTCAACTACAACCAGCTTCTGATGAACTATTTTAGCATCGCTAGCCACTTGGAATTGGTTGTCTATTAATTTAGGCATGCCCATCAGGGCTACTATGGTTAGAAGCAAAAGGCCGGCCAGCAGGTTGGCAGCCACACCGGCCAGCATAATCTTAGTTTTAGCTAGTAGTGAAGCCGCGCCAAAGCTGCCCGGCCGGTCATCGCTGTCGTGCTCGCCCTTGAGCTTGACAAAACCGCCTAGCGGCAGCCAGTTAAGGCTAATAACCACACCGGATTTTATTTTTTTGCGCCAGGCCCGCGGCGGCAGGCCCAGGCCGAACTCCTCAACAGCTACTCCGTTGCGCCGGGCCGCGATAAAGTGTCCCCACTCGTGGATAAGGATCAAGCCAATAAAAAGTAAAAAGCCAAAAACAAACAGCAGTATCTGCATACCCCTTAAGTATATCAGCTGGCTAGATGTTCAGGACTTCTTGTTCTTTGGCTTTAGTTAATGTTTCAACTTGGTTTTTTTGCTTAGCTACTAGTTCATCAGCTTGTTTTTTGAAACGCTCCAGCTCGTCTTTACCAATAGTCTTAGCTTTTTGGGCTTGCTCAGCCTTATGAAAAGCCTCATGGCGGGCTTGGCGGACTGCCACAAAGCAATCTTCAATTTTCTGATGCAACACTTTAACCATAGCTTGGCGGTTTTCAGCTGTCATGGGTGGCAAGTTAATACGTACTACCCGGCCATCATCGGTTGGTGTTAAGCCAAGTGACTGGTCGTTTCTAATAGCTTCAGCAATAGCCTGCAGGTTAGTCGGGTCAAAGGGAGTGATCTGCAGCAACTGGGCTTCCGGTGCGACAATGGTCCCTACTGCTTTTAGGGGCATACTCTGGCCATAGGCTTCAACCATGACGTTATCTAACATGCCCGGATGGGCCCGGCCGGTACGCAGTTTTTTCAGTTCATCTTGAAGATGGGCCGTAGCGGCATCGATTTTTCTTTTAACTTCCTCCAGTATCTGAGCGGGGTTCATATTTAAATTTTAGCAGATTGAATAATTTATGCTTTTGTGGGTTAATTACTTTATCGTCAATGCGGGTCAACACATCCGTGTTGGCCCGTACCTTCGATTAGAGGAGGAGAGATGGACCGTATCGTCATCGCTAGGATTATCATCGGCTCCATTGTCGGAGTCGTGTTGCTGACAGCTTTCGGCACCTGGTTTTCGAGCAAGGTCTGCCAGATTCGTGACCAACATCAGAGGCGTCTCAGTTGAGTCTGTTGTCCTGCTAGGTCTGATTGCCACCGGAGGTATTGGTGGCGCTGGTTCTAGGCGAAAGGAGTAGTCAATTTGATGGGTAAATACTCATTTTTTGTGATCTTCAGGGCTTTGGACGAGACGACCAAAGGCCTGATCGTGGTAATCGTCTTCGTCCTACTGGGCCTCAGCATCGGCCTGAGCCTGGCCTTTAGCTAGCGAAAGGAGTTCGAATGATTGGCTGGAGTGGTAAAAATAAGCCCAAGCCTTACAGGACGAAGATTCCCTTCTGGGACCGCCATATGGTGCTATGGATCATCACGCACCCTTGGTATCTTAGAAGTCTATGGCGCATGTGACTTCCTCTGATAAACCCCGGCAGACTCCGATGATCTGCCGGGAAGCGGGTAGAGTACGCCTGAGGCGTATTCCCCGACCCCGCCCAGTACTCGCCACTACGAGTGCTGGGTTTTTCATATCCAAAATCAAAATTACTTAACCTGTTAAGTAATTTCGCCTAGGGCCATACGGGCGAATCGGCGGACAACGATGTTTTCGCCCAGTTTGGCGATATGTTCTTTAACGTAGTCGGCAACGGTTATTTCGGGGTTTTTGATAAATGGTTGCTGCAGAAGTTCTGTTTCAGTTTCCGGTTCACTAGCCGCAATATGCAGGCATAAATCCTTAACTAGTTCTTTAAACTCGTCGGTTTTGGCCACAAAGTCGGTTTCGCAGTTTACTTCCACCAGTACGCCAATCCGGCCGTCATGCACATAACTGGCTATAACCCCCGCCCTGGCTTCGCGTTCAGAGCGCTTATCGGCCTTGGTCAGGCCGGCTTTACGCATAGCAGCAAGGGCTTTGTCGAAGTTGCCGCCGGCTTCCACCAGGGCGGCTTTGGCATCAGTTATGCCAACGCCTGTTAGCTCACGTAAACGCTTTACCTCGCTAATATCAATATCTGCCATGTTTCTAGCCTATACCCTTCACTGGCGCAGTTACAGCTTCTTTTTCTGTCTTCTGTTCTTTGCTATCTGTTTTTTTAATCGCGGCCACTATTTTAGCACCGGCTGCTTCTGGTTTTTCGTCCGAGGCTGGCTTTTTGACCCTAGCTTGACCGTCACTAATGGCCTGTTGCACATAGCCCAGGATTAGATTAATGGTCTTGGTAGCATCGTCATTGCACGGAATAGGATAGTCGGCTAGTCCCGGGTCGACATTGGTATCGCACAGGCCGACAACCGGAATACCTAATTTACGGGCTTCCTTAACGGCAATAATGTCATTTTGCATATCGACTACAAGAATAGCTCCCGGCTTAGTATGCATTTCCTTGATACCCCCATAGAGGTGGTTCATTTCCTCGATTTCTTCAGCCAAGCGCTGGACTTCCAGTTTAGAGTAACGGTTTTCCAGCTCACCGCTGGCCATCCGGTTTTCTAAATCCACTAAGCGTTTTATACGCCCACCAATAGTGTTTTGGTTGGTTAGCATGCCGCCCAACCAGCGTTCCGTAACGTAAGGCATTTTAGTAGCTTGGGCTACTTCTTTGACCTTATCCTTAGCCTGACGCTTGGTGCTAACCAGCAGTACCTGCTTACCTTCTGAGGCTGTCTGGCTCAAAAACTCCAAAGCCGTATCTAGAGTACTAACTGTTTTAGCCAGGTCGATAATATGACTGCCGCCCCGTTTGCTATGGATAAACGGCGCCATTTTAGGGTGCCAACGGCTGGTCTGGTGACCAAAATGGGCACCGGCTTCAAGTAGCTCTTTAATGTCTACAACTGTAGCCATCTAAATTAATCCTTTCTCACCGTTTGGGATTGACCCGCCAGGCTCTGCACAAGCGTTGGCTGGGAGGATTTATTCCCAAACTGTTTAATTATTACCGAGACAGTCTAACAGATTAGACTCTTGGTGGCAAGGCTTGGCGGTCGGCTAGAGTTTTATAAAATTGCCGTACTGCTGAGGCACCGGGATTTAAGCGGTCATTTTGGGCAGTCGCTTCAGCCTCAGCTAGAACCTGGTTAGTCCGGCCATAGTTTTTTAGGATATTGCTGCCAATAAAAGCTAGATCTTCACCTGTAATTCTATCTATGCGCCTGAGGCCAATTTCTGTTTGCACAAAATAGGGGTCATCCTCCCAAGGACGCAGTGCCTGAAAAGAATAAGTTAACTGATGCTCGACGCTTTGGCCGAGCCGAGCAAAGAAGTAGTCGGCCTCTAGCCCAACCCCTGGACGCAGCGCTAGCTGCAGCACAGACCGCTTCCACTGCCAGCCAGTTCGGTTGTTCCTAACACTACCTAAATTTAGTGAAACTAAGCTTCTTTCCCCGAGAGCCTGATATAAATTAGTAATCCGTTCCAGGACTGGCTCGGTATGTTCGATAAGTTCTTGAAACTTTCTTTGCAAATCTACAGATTCGACTAATAAATCGGCTCTTTCGTTAAGCCTGTCGCTTAAACCGTAGATGGGTTTGGGCGCTTTAGCGTTCATCAATGAAAACAATAGCAGGTTTTTAGCAAAAACAAAGCTTTTATGGTAAAATAACGCGATGTCTGCACCTAAATACGAATTAGAAGCGCTTATGATAGATATCGCAGCTCGCACGTATCTTAAAGCCGACGGTAGAATCCCTCCAGATGAGGCACTGATAAGAACCATGGATCACCTTGGCTTCAGCCATCAAGGATTAGTGCTAAGTTTCGGCGGTTTAAGAAAATATGCCCAGATGTGGCAAGCAGTCTATGACCGGGCCCAAGGGCTCCCCGAAAATGATGGACAAGATACTCTAGCCAAAGCCGCTTAATTATTGACCCAAACAGGGTAAAAAGTTATACTAATCAGGTTATGAAAACGGATATCCATCCCAAAAACTACCGCCCGGTTGTCTTTCAGGATAGCAACGACAACTCTACCATCTTGACCCGCTCAACCGTCGAGACTGAAGAAACCATCACGCTTGATGGTGTGGAATATCCATTGGTCAAGGTCCATATCTCTTCCAGCTCCCATCCCTACTTCACTGGCGAGGAACGGATTGTCGACATTGAGGGCCGGGTAGACAAGTTTAAGGCCCGAGCCGAAACGGCTGCTAAGGCCAAAGCCGAAAAAGTTGCTAAAACTGCTAAGCCGAAGGCACGAAAAGAAAAAGCTGAGTCCCAAAAACTTGGCGATAGGTCGATTAAGTCCAGCAACGCTTAACCTTATGTCTGACCTAGAACTGGAACTAATCGAAGCAGAGGCTCGAGCCGTCAACAACTTCTGGGACCATATAGGACATGGCACTGAAATCTCTCCAGAAACCCACGATACTATTCAAGAAGACCCAGTAGGAATGATCAGGTTATTGGGTGAATCAGGGCTGAAGCTAAGCTTGTCAGATAAGGAACGGGTAGAAAGATACCAGGCTCTTTGTAGATCGGTTACTGAAGATATAGACGATGGTTTAATCGCCTCGACTGGTGAGGGCGATGGTATTTATGGGCGAGACAAGTCAAGGCGTGCAATGTATCAAGATTCCTAATCTTAGCTCCGCTAGTTTGCCTGTACGCTAAACCACAAACCTTGTAATCTATTAATCATGGATGTGCAAGAGCGGAAACTGCGCCAAGAATATGCCGATCTCAAGAAAAAACTTGAAGATCCGGCTATATATTCATCCAAAGAATATCCCGCTCTGGCCCGTCGCCAAGGCCAGCTGGAAAGCTTAATTAGCCTATTTGACCGTAAAAAGAGCCTGAGCGCCCAGTTGCAAGAGGCCAAGTCCATGTCGGCTGAGGCTGAGCTGGCCGAGCTGGCGGCTGAGGAAATAAAGAATTTAGAGGCCAAGCTGGCAGAGGTTGAAGAACAGTTAAGCGCAGCCATGCTAGCCAAAGACCCTAATGATGAGCGTAATGCTATTGTTGAAATCCGGGCGGCAGCCGGCGGTGATGAAGCCAGCCTGTTTGCCGGTGATCTATACCGTATGTACGCACGCTTTTGCGAAACACACGGCTACAAAACTGAGTTATTAAACGAAAGCCCGTCTGAAGCTGGTGGCTTTAAGGAAATTGTTTTCATGATTCGCGGTGAAAGAGCTTATAGGCTGCTCAAGTACGAAGCTGGTGTACACCGTGTACAGCGCGTTCCAACTACCGAAAGCCAGGGCCGCATCCATACCAGCACCGTAACTGTAGCTGTACTACCTGAAGCTGAGGAAACCGACGTTGAGATCAAGCCGGAAGATATTAAAGTCGACGTCTTCCGCAGTAGTGGACCCGGAGGACAATCTGTTAACACCACCGATTCAGCCGTGCGTATTACCCACCTGCCGAGCGGTATTGTGGTCACCCAGCAGGACGAAAAAAGCCAGATTAAGAATAAAGCCAAAGCTATGAACGTCCTTCGCAGCCGCTTGCTGCAAACTAAGATTGAAGAGGAACAGAAACAACTGGGTGATGCCCGCCGGATCCTAATTGGCTCCGGTGACCGCTCCGAGAAAATCCGGACCTATAACTTTCCACAAGACCGCATTACCGACCACCGTATTGGCTACTCCAGGAGTAACTTACCTGGGGCGCTGAATGGCGAGATTGATGATTTAATCGAGCAACTGCAAAGCTACGAACGTCAACTGATTAAAAATGAAGAGTGAGGAGTGGCTCAAACAAGCCACTAACACCTTAAAAGCTGCCAATATAGGTAGCGCTCGACTAGATGCGTTAGTTCTCTTGGAAGACGAAATTGGACGCGATCGGGCCTGGATTCTAGCTCATCCAGAGCGGCCAATATTAGCCCAGTCTCTTAAAAAACTGAACAAAAAGTTAGCTCGCCGGGCTAACCATGAACCATTGGCTTATATCCGTGGTTTTTCGGAGTTCTACGGCCGCCGGTTCAAGGTCAACAAGCGGGTCTTAGAGCCCCGCCCTGAATCAGAAACCATGATTGACCTTCTAAAAGAACTGAGACTACCTAAAAACAGCTGGCTGGCCGATATCGGTACCGGCAGCGGTGCCCTGGGTATCACGGCGGCTTTGGAACTGCATAACCACCACATTGACCTTTACGATATCGATGCCAGTGCTTTGGCCGTAGCCAGGCATAACTGTGCACTGCATGAGCTGCGCCTGCACTGTTATAAGCGTGATTTGCTTAACCGCCCTGTCCGACCATACGACGTTCTGTTAGCTAACCTGCCCTATGTACCGGATAAGTGGCAGATTAACCAAGCAGCAGCCATGGAACCGAGGATTGCCATATTCGGCGGCAAAGACGGCCTGGATATTTACAGACGGCTATTTGAGCAGCTTTCTAAACTTAATTGGCAACCAAAATACATCTTGACCGAATCATTGCCACCACAGCATAAAAAAATAGCCCAAATAGCCAAAAAGTGCGGTTTTAAGCTACGAAAATCGCAGGATTTTATCCAGCTTTTTAAAAACGTCTATTGATCCGGTGCCGTTTCGAGGGTGGCGTTTAGCGTCATGGTTTTACCAGCCCGGATAACCGTTAACTTTACGCTGTTGCCAACCCTAAAGCGGCTCAAGGCGCTACTGAGGTTTGTTTTATCGTCAATGGTAATATTATTAACTTTGGTAATAATGTCCTTTTCCTTTAGGCCGGCCTTGTCGGCCGGGCCACCTGGCAGCACAGAAGCCTGGTTGCTGGGGGCGATATAGGCTCCCCGGTTAACCGACAGGTTGTATTGATAAGCCAGATCGTCAGTCAATGAGACATAGCGCACACCTAGGTATGGTTGTTTCAGTTCGCCGCTAGCCAGCACGCCTTCAATTAAGCCTTTGATGTCATTAATGGGGATGGCAAAGCCGATGTTTTGGGCGTCGCCGGCCACAGCCGTATTGATACCGATAACCTCGCCGCTGACATTAACCAGCGGGCCGCCGGAATTGCCGGGGTTAATAGCGGCATCGGTCTGGAAAAGGTCGCTCAGGGTTTCGGCATTGAAACCGGTCTGATCAGTAGCTGTAACATCTCGCCCATAGCCCGAGATAATACCGGAGGTAACGGTGTTTTGGAACTGTCCAAGGGCATTACCGATAGCTATCACCCTGTTCCCTACCTGCATCTTAGATGAATCACCAAGTGTCACCGGCGTTAATTTCTGACCTTTTAGGTCGTTAATTTTAAGAAAAGCGACATCCAAGGAGCTGCTCTGGCTGGTCCGGCCAATTACTTTAACGTCGCTGAACTTAGTGCCATTGGACAAGGTTACGCTGACATCAGTAGTACCATCTGGTACCACATGGCGGTTGGTAACAATGATGCCGCTGGTGCTGACGATAAAACCAGTACCGGCACCGGTTTGTTGACGGGGAAAACTAAAGCCGAAAATATCCTGGACACTGGTTTGGCTCTGAGCTTCGATTGACACTACGCTGGGACCGACGTCTTTAGCTATTTGGGCGATCAGCTGGCCTTCACTAGAAACATACTGTTGTTTTTGGGCGCTAATAGTCTTGGCTAGATCGCCATTATTAACCTGTGCCCCCAGCAGGCCGCCGCCAAAGCCGACCAGGCCGCAGACCAGGATTAGTACCGCTCTTTTAGCGAACCATTGGTTTTTTAGGTTCGCGACATTGACTTTAGGCATAGTCGGTCGGTTGATTTGAATAAACGCCATCTTACCCTCTTTTTTAAACCCCCAAGCTGAAGAAAAGCTTAAAAACTATACGGTCGAACCGGTCCAGTCTGACAGAATAATAACTACTAACAAAATAGCCGACATAATACCCAGCATCTGCCGCTGCAATGATGGTGTTAGTCGCTCAGTCGCGTCTAGGTAATAAAGGGCAGCCAGGCAGTAGCCAATGGTCGTCAAAAAGACAATTATCTGGGCAATGGTGCCGTAAAACAGCAGCCAGTGGCCCAGTACAAAAGCTAAGCTGGCGCTAAAAAAAGCCCAGACATGGGCCAGCAGCGCCGTATGCGGCTCTTCAAAACTGGTTAAGAAGTGTCTGGCGGCCAGGTAGGTTACGAGCCAAGTGCCGGCTACTAAGCCGGCTAGTGAGGCGTCACCGAACTTGAGGTACAAGACGGCCAGACCCAGTAATTGGCCGACCATAGCCTGGGCCGAAACACTTAGCACATCGCTTCGGGGTTTAAGCCAGGTCAGCCAGCCAATATATAACGCCATCCAAAACAGCTGCCACCAGGTGACTGAGGTGTTACTCATAAACAACACTAAAGACAGGCCGACCACTATATCCAAGCCGTTGGCCACAATATTAGCTACCCAATAGCGTGGCCGTACGGCCACAATCCGCCATTTACTAATTAACACCAGCAGGATGGCAACAGCTACAAAGTTAATCCGGACTAAGACGTAAGCCAGGACCGGTAAGCTGGCCAGCAGAGCCACGTGTACTAGGTGGGAAAAGCCGCGGGCCGGCTTAATTCTACTGGGAAGGGTTATGAGCATCTTTGCCGGTAATTATAACAAATTTTGTACCCGCTGGCGGTGAGATACCAAGCTCAGAGCTCAGGCTGCCGGTAGCCACAACCCCCAGCCGCTGTTGCAAGTAGTGGCGGGTATATTTGGCTGTGCCGCTGCTGAGGTCCACTAGTACCGACTTGGCTGGATCACTGGGCTGCGCGACGTTATCGACGGTGGTGACGTTATAGCCATAGGATTTAAGCAAGTCGGCTTGCTTGGTAGCCAGGCCGGCAATAGAAGTCGCATTATAGACAGCTATGGCAGCGTTTTCTTTGAGCAAAAAACCATCACGCATGGCGTTTCTAATGTAGTTTTGCAGCGGACCATAATCATAAAGGCCAGCCTTAGGCCGGACGATTGATAGACCGCTTAGATTGGCGGTCGTCAAAAGGTCATGCGGCGGTGTAACCAGGTCAAGCGAGCCGATATCTGAACTGGGGATTTTGGCAATTGCCTCGTATAAACGCTTAATGTCGTTAAGTGAAAAATCAGTGTAGATATTATCGCCAAAGCTGCTCATCAGCTGCGATATCTTTAGCGGGTTAGCGAAAGTGCCGGCCGACAGTATTTTGTCTTTTAAGGCCACCATCAGCTGGCGCTGGCGCTCACTTCTGGCAAAGTCAGTGGAAGTCTCACGTGATTTGGCATAAAGCAGGGCCCGAGCGCCATTGAAGGTCTGGGTGCCTTTTTGGGCAATGACCGGGTTATATTTATTCTCCCAGGCAATCGACGGGTCATAAAGAGTCTCGGGCACATAAAAAGTAATGCCGCCCACGGCATCGACGGCCTGCTTAAAGGCAGCAAAATCAATAATGGCATGATAATGGATAGGTATACCGACGACTGGCTGCAAGGTTTTATCCAACAGTGCCAGGCCGTCTCTTGCCTGGTCAATTAGGTCTTTGCTTTTAGAACCTTGTTTGCCATAGGCATAGGCAGCATTGAGCTTTTGGCTGCCATTACCCGGTATCTTGACCCACAGATCGCGCGGTAGACTAAGCAGTGACACCTGGTTATTGATCGGGTCAATAGAGGCAATCATAACTGTGTCGGTCAAATCAGCTCCTTCATGACCGGGGCCACCAATACCCAATATTAAAATGTTGACTCGGCCGTCACCTTCACCTCGCAGTTGATTGATATCAACGTTAGAAGCCAGGGCCGGCGCCCCGCCACCACCGCGGAATAAATGGCGCTCGGTGATATAAAACTTGATACCCATATAAAGCCCACCAGCCAGCAGCAGGGCTATTAGAATTAAAATGGCTCGCTTAACACCTAAGCGGCCTTTAAACAAACGCCGTCCTTGTCGTGTTTTTTTATCACCACTACCCAGCACCGCCTCATCTAAGACAATTGGCTCATCAAGCACTAAGGAAACTTCGGCCGGCGTGGCCACCACCCCGATACTGCCCGAGCCGGTGCGCATCGGATGGAAGCCTTCGGCGCGGCGCAGGGTGCTACCTAGTGAGCCAGCCGGTTGGCCTATTTGGGGATGGAAAGGTGTAGCGGCAACCCCCAGACGCCGGTTGTCCACTACAATGCCGTCTATGGAGCGTCCGCTGCTCGCGGACCCCTTATTTTTTTTACTGCCGTGCGTCATGAATCTAAACCAGTATAACATTTTGAATGATTACCTTTATGTCTATAATGGGTGCCTATGGACTCTGATAAGCCACCAAAGCAGCCTTTTTGGTCAAAGCGGCCACAAATACTCAAAAATGACTGGGTAGCGGTAGCTTTGTTTGTGGCTGGCGTGGTAGCCCTTTATTTTTTCATGTCTTTTTTTATCATCCGCTCTTATGTCGTCGAGGGCCAAAGTATGGCTACTACCCTGCAAAATGGCGACCGTCTGCTTATTAACAAAGTTCCCCGCACGCTCGCCCGCATAACCGGTAATAACTATATCCCCCGCCGTGGTGATATTGTGATTTTCAACCAATCCGGCTTGTTTGCCGGCTCTACGAGCCAAAAACAGCTTATAAAAAGGGTTATTGGCCTGCCCGGTGAGCGGGTGGTTGTCAAGGACGGCACACTGAGCATATACAGTCAGGACCATCCTGGTGGTTTCGAGCCGGATAAAACTGGCCTATATAGCATTGCGAACGCTACTACGCCTGGCGACGTTGATATTACTCTGAAGGCTGGGGAAGTCTTTGTCTGTGGTGATAACCGTAATAACTCAGAAGATTCGCGCTATTTTGGCCCTCTAAAAGCCGAGCAGATTGTCGGTAAATTAACACTGCGCTTTTTACCGCTTAATAAAGCCCAGCGGTTTTAGTTAGAATGATTTGACTAGCCTATACAATACCTATACAATATACTTGTATATAAGGAGTAATTTATGGCAACTAAAACCCTAAATATCGCTCTAGATGAGAAGCTAATTAAACAAATCGATAAAGCCGTCAAGAAAGATATGGGCAGCCGTAGTGAGTATTTTCGCCGGTTGGCACTTGACGATCTGGAGCGTCGTCAGCGATGGGAAGAGCTATTCGATGCCGGTAATAAGTTAGGCCGGGAAATGGGTATTACTAGCGAAGAGCAAGTCTATCAAATTCTAGACGACTACAAGCGTGAAAAACGGCAAAAGCAAGCCCAAAGTCGTTCTTGATACCAATGTATTAGTATCAGCTCTGGTTTTTGGCGGACTGCCACGTCAAGTTACTGACTTAGTGGCCGAAAAAGCTATTGTTCTGGTAACTTCCGAGGAGGCCATGACGGAGTTGCGACGAATAATTAGGGATAAGTTTCCTGAATATGTGCAGCTTACAATTCAACTTGAGCAATTATTACGTCGCTATGCTAAGTGGATGCAACTTGGGAATATTGATATAAGTGTTAGTACCGACCCAGACGATAACAAATTTATCGAAACAGCCCTGCTCAGTAATTGTGATTTTATTATCAGCGGCGACAGGCACTTACTGGAACTAAAGCAATACGAAGGTATAAAGATCGTTAGACCGGCAACCTTTTTGAAACTGTACGAGTTCTAGTTGAACAATAACTTTATTCATAGGTGTCTCTAGTGAATTGTATTATCTAGTCCTGCGGTTTAAGTTGCTCAGCTAGTTTTTCGAGATCTTTGTCGTTTGAAAAATGAATAATTAATTGACCGCCGCGAGCAGTGTGCTTAATTTTGACATCACGGCCTAATTTCTTAGCCAACGACTTGGTCAAAGTGCTTTCACTAGCTGTGCGACCTTTGGCCTGGTCTAGGCTGGCACCCTTCTTAGCCCCAACCACAAACTGTTCGGCCTGCCTGACTGTCCATCCATTGTTTAAAACACAACTGAGTAATTCGCTTTGTTTATCAGGTATGCCCTTTAGGGCTAAGACAGCCCGGGCGTGACCCTCGCTTATCTTACCCGCCTCTAGTGCCTCCCGGGCAGCCTCAGGTAACTGTAGTAGGCGAGCCATATTACTTAAGGTTGAAGGAGCTTTACCAAGCTTTTCGGCAATCTGTTCTAGGGTTAGGCTAAATTGGTGTTGTAATTTGTACACGGCCATAGCTTGCTCCAGCGGTGATAGGTCTACCCGCTGGATGTTCTCGATAATAGCTAGTTCTAGCTGTTCCAGTTCCTCTAGTGAACGGACGATAGCCGGGATGTCTTTATGGCCGGCGGATTGAGCTGCGCGCCAACGGCGCTCGCCGGCTACTATGCGGTAACCATTGCCACGGCGAACAACAATGATCGGCTGGATAACGCCATGCTTTTTAACGGAATGTATCAGCTCATTTAAATTTTGGCCAAGGCTGCTGCGAGGTTGGTCAGGATTTGGCACGATATCGGCAATGAGTAATTTCTGTACTCTAGTTTTATCCTCATCAAAGATTGAGCTGTCCAAATCTTTTGGAATCAAGGCTTCAAAACCTCTGCCCAGGACTGTTCTTTTAGCTGCCATTTAATTTTGCCTCCACTTCCCTTGCCAGTTGCGCATAGGCTAGCGCGCCTTTGCTAAGATTATCATGTTCGGCGATGGTTTTGCCAAAACTGGGGGCCTCGGCCAGGCGTATGCTGCGAGGAATTACAGTAGCAAATACTTTGCCGTGGAAATGTTTTTCCAGTTCCAGACGGACCTGTTCGGACAAACTGGTCCGTGAGTCATAAAGAGTTACTAAAATGCCTAGGAAATTAAGATCCGGGTTAAGAGACTGTTTAATCTGGCTGTAAATGCTTAGCAGCTGTCCAAGACCTTCCAGGGCGTAATATTCGGCCTGGACAGGAATGATTACATTATCAGCGGCCGCCAGGCCATTAACGGTTAGAAGCCCCAGCGACGGCGGACAATCAATAATTATGTAATCATAGTCAAGTCCTGCCAGGGCAGCTTTTAATAAGAATTCTCGGCGAGGCTGATTAACCATTTCAACCTCGGCGCCAGCCAGCTGGCCATTGGACGGCAGCAAGTCTAAACCAGCAATGTTGGTCTTTTTGATGGCCTTAAGCGCTTCGGAGCGAGAAAATAGGACGTCGTAC
>Ga0209542_10007541_pt1 | contig 20646 bp, 28 predicted proteins | sample RifCSPhighO2_01_FD_184028 | JGI IMG/M metagenome (GOLD analysis project Ga0209542, IMG submission 184028) | Soil microbial communities from Rifle, Colorado - Rifle CSP2_plank highO2_0.1 (SPAdes) (version 2) | ecosystem: Environmental > Terrestrial > Deep subsurface > Rock core/Sediment ...
TTTATAAAGTACATTTCTCGGCCTATGCATAAGATAAGTGCCGACAATTTTAGGAGCCGTGAGATCAACTAGATCCCAATTATTGATGTATTTCGTATTCTTCAAATAAAAATCGGAGATTTTCTTGCGGCCCCGATCACCGTCCTTCTCGAACTTGTGAACCAGAATTAAAAGCGCCAAAAGCCGCTCCTCGTGAATTTCCGACTGGATTAATTTAGCGATATCCGCCAGCGAAAAGTCGCAAAATTTTTGCGCGACCTTTCGCGTTTCAGGAACCGTAACCCCAAGAAATATGTCGCCCTCGCCATATTCCCCCTTCCCAGTTTTAAAAAACCTGGCCAGAATCTTCGCTCTTTTGGGACTCGCGCGCGCCCGCAATTCTTTTCTTAGCTCGCCAACCGAATATGGCATGGCTTTAACTCTCCTTATTGAGAGATTCAAGCAGAGGTTGATTTTGAAGGATTAGACACGACACGATCTAAGCCTAGTTCCGAATAACTGATTCCATTCTCCACGTTTTCTATCACTTCTTTTACATGATGCATCATATTTTCGGGTAGTGCGTCTATGGCAAACCATCGGATATCATCGCACTTGTGCGGTTCTGTGTTCGTGATTTCTCCGGCCCACTTGGTGGCCGTGAAAAATAAGTCCACTCTATCGCCCGTCTCATCATGTTTGGTTCTGTACATAGTATGAATGAGACGAATATCATCCTTATCAAAGATGATACTTAATTCTTCTTTTATTTCGCGCATAAGGGCATCCATCGGCAATTCTCCAGCCTCAACATGACCTGCTGGGGCCGAGTACCAGCCGTCATAATAGCCGGAACCCTTCCGCCGCATAAGTAAAATCTCCTTACCCCTTCTAAGAAGTAGGTAGGAAGCAGGAACAGATTTATTTCTTTCTTTCGACATAATCAGTCTATTTTTGTATCTATTATTTTTTTAAATTTTTTCTCTAATTCTGGCCTAATTTCCTCCCCGACTTCCTCATAAATTTTAATCAGATCCTCATACGCCCCAACGCCCCCAAGGTAATCCCAAAAATCTTTTCCAATAAGAAAATCCATGCCTTTGTCGAAAAATTTTAAGCATGTCCATCTTTGATATTCATCTGGCGCATATGGATTGTAATACATACCTAGATATACCTTAACTCTTTTTCCTTCTTTCGCTTTCATAGCATATATCTCTAGAAGATCTCTTTTCGCGGCTCTCATTTCATTCTTATTTGGTTTTGGACCCTTGATTTCAAAATAAATTTCTTCGCCATTATCTCTTACAAGATAAAGATCAACCGTCTGAATCCTTTTTACTGACGACTTGTTTCCTTGACTCGCATTATAAATTTCCTTTGACTCTTTTCTATGATTTGGTTCTCTAATTACGCTATCGAGATCACTAAGTATGTTTTCAAATGTTCTTTGAGCTTCATTGGTAATTTGCCCTTGTAATTTCTCGGCGCCACGTAATTTCTTGGCAGTTTTAAAATTCTTCTCAGCAATAATTCTAGCAATTGATTCATGCCAATTACCCAATGCAGTTTCACATCCATGGATAAAGCCTTTTGCTAGATATCCTTTTTTTGTAAAGAGAGCGTATTGAAAAGGCTTTGAGGAATCTTCATCGCTCAAGTCATATTTCTCGATTTTTCTCAAAACTTTTTCCTGCAAGAATTGATGAATATCATTTTTTAATTTGTTCGCTAAGGCCATATTATGTTTCCGTTTTTAATTTTTAAGATGGAAGATGATCTCCGAATAGGGCGACTTGTCTCGTTCGGTTCTGTTTAATACCGGCCGTCTAAACTGATTGACTATTTTCATTCCAGATCGTTCTGCGATTGCGGGGTATAAGTTATATTTATCGTTAGCAACGAGAAAGGCATCGAAGTTACCCACCAAAAATTTTTTGCAATTGAGCAAAACTTTTGAAATACCATCAACATAAGACGCACGCGCTTCCGCCCCTTGCCCTTTGTAAAGTGGGCCTATCTCTAGCTCATCATTCCGCTCAAAACCAAAGAGGTCGTATGCGTAAGCGTGTTGTTCGTGATAATCAATCTGCCCAACATACGGCGGAGAGGTGAAAATACCTCGTACCTTCTGTTTTTGTAGGACTTCATAAAACCGCTTATTTCGCTTCCCAACTTCTTTGAAGATATCGACTGTGCGCGAGTCAGCGGGAATAACGGAATAGTGAGTACCGATTTTAAGCCGCGCAAAGGTTTTTAGCCGATAAACCGTATCAACAGCGTAGTGATCAAACCATGACTTGATAGAGAAAAGCGGCTTACAGATTTTCTTGTGCTTCCAACAATAATAAGTCGTCAATTGTGGTTCTTTAAGTGTCGCTAAATCTGAATGAGTGGTAGCGCGGCATGATCTAATCGTACGACTCAAAATTACGGCTAAAGCTTTCTTGTTTTTAACATCTTGAATTTTCTTAACTTGCTCAAAGGCAAAATCAATTTCTTTTCGGACATTTTTGATATACCACTTATCCAAGAAAGTTTTATCTTCCGATTGTTTCAATGCAATGCCATATTTCTTTACAAGATCGCTATAAATCTTCAAAAACTCTTTCTCTTTTTCGCCCGCATATTTATTTTCATCTTTGATTTGTCCACGCTGGATTTTATATTTGAAATCGGGACTTGGGAAATGCTTGTCGTTAAACTCTGCCATTTTTTCCAACAACTCATTTTCAAATGCGGTCATCTTGCTGTCCGCTTCATAATTCGCCATCGCTTGCTTAATTTTCGCCACCTCGTTTTCAAAAGAAGCAAGATCATAATCAAGCAACTTTACATCTGTTACCATACAATTAAATTGAGAAATATCAATGCCGATGGAGTGCATGCCCATCTCAATTGCCTGTACAAGTGTTGTGCCCGATCCAGAAAATGGATCAAGAATTATATCGCCTGTTTTGAAATACGAGCTTGTTTTGAAATCGTCCGTGTGACTATCAATGAAATACTCGACAAGTTGCGGGATAAATTTACCTTTGTATGGGTGAAGTCGGTGGACATGCTTGGTCGTGTCTTTTTCTCGCAAATTGTCAAAAGACAATGCCCAGTTCAAATCATTGCCAAGTCGCTTTTTCCAGCTTATCTCTCGCTGGCTTTGATATGAGTCATAGTAATTTTTTAGATCGCCCACATCAATAAAAACAGAACTGCCACCGTTGTGCTTTTTGACTTTCCCGTATTGCATCAAATACGAGATATTGGACTCGCTAACATCGCGCTTTAGAAAATCGCTGGCCCACTGGCTCGCCTCTTTAATTGTGAGAAGCTGTTTTGTTTGTTGCATACCGCTCACAGTTTCAGATATGGGTAAAATTTTATTTCATTCATAATTCTCCGCTCATCAACAATTTGTTCTCGTACTGCTTCCCGAATCGTGCCGATTATTTCTATATCCCAATCTATCATTTTTGACGGCGGGATAAGCTTCTGCAACGTCTCGTAGATCTGATTGTCTACGAAATCCTGTCTTCCGATTTGTCGTTTTGTGAGTGTTCTCATAGCAATATTTCATTATCCAGCTAACGATTTTGGCAACAACTGACGCATATTCCTCGTGTGTCATACGGTCGACATCGCGCGTTTAGCTCACAAATTCAACGCCACTTCGAGACTAACAACTTCGGCCTCCGACTCATTGCGATGTTTGATTTCAACGCCGCCATCTTTGAGCGATTTTTCGGAAACTACGACCCGAACCGGAAGCCCGATGAGATCGGCATCGGCGAATTTTTCGCCGACTGAAACGTCCGCGCGATCATCTATCAGCGCGCCACCCCGAACCGCCGCTTGGTTGTGGAGTTCCAGTGCTGTATCAAGAATTTGGCGCATTTTGGATTCGTCTTTGGAAGCCACCGGAATGATTTGATACTTGTACGGCGCAACGGCCTCCGGCCAGATAATCCCCTTATCATCGTGCGAAACTTCAACAATCGTCCCCATGATGCGGGAACTCCCAATGCCGTAGCATCCCATGATAACTTCGCCCTCCTTGCTCTCTGCGTCCGTATAGGTAAGACCAAATGGTTTTGAGTATTTGGCGCCTAACTTGAAAATATTCCCGACCTCGGTCGCTCGCTCCACCCGCCAATGCTTACCATCATGCTCAATTATTGTCCCAGGTTCTGCGACTTCTACCATATCCGGCATAATCTCGCGATTCAGCGCCTCGCCATCATCCGCCACAAAAATAATATCCTCGCCCGCCTCGGTTATAACCTGAAACTCATCAGAGAACTTGGAAAATGTTCCGCCCGAAGCTTTCACGCGAATAGCTTTCAGCCCGCAGCGCTGAAAAACTTTTTCGTAAGCCGCGGCCATTTTTTCGTAATACTCGTCGAGCGATTTTTCATCGGCATGGAAACTGTAAAGGTCTTTCATTCTGAATTCGCGTCCGCGCAAAAGCCCAGACTTGGCACGCGGCTCGTCGCGAAATTTTGTTTGGATTTGATAAATTCCGAATGGGAGATCCTTATATGAAAGTGAGCTTCGCTGAACTAGCGGTACAACTGATTCTTCATGGGTAGGTGCCAAGGCGAACTCCTGATCAAAGTGCGAGATAACTTTAAACAGCGCATCAAACTCATTGAATCTTCCGGTTCTTTCCCAATTTTCTTTTGGATGCAAAGCCGGCATTAAAATCTCCTGCCCGCCGGTCACATTCATCTCCTCACGGATAATCTGCTCTATTTTTTGTAGGACTCTTACGCCAAGCGGCAGAAATTGATATGCCCCCGCCATCAATTTATGGATGAAGCCAGCACGCGTAAGAAGCGTGGCATTTTTCGCCACCTCGTCTTTAGGCGCCTCGCGCAAGGTTTTCCCGAAAAGCTCTGACTGTTTCATAAATTCCAGTTTAGCTGAATTAACCCCACTCGGCAAAAAGAAGACGGGTTTGGGGAATATCCACCCAAACCCGTCATGTGCCACTTGCGGGTGTCTCCGGTTCCGGCAAAACCAGGATTGAAAGAACCCAATCGAGCCACTCGGGGAATTCCATGAACTCCCCCTGGCGGCGAAGTGATCGGAAGACATATCCGTTAAACGGGTCCCCCGTCACCTCCCATCCGTCGCCGACCATAATCTTACCGCCCTTACGCTGCCGCGCGCGGTGTATACGATAGACCAGAGTCGGATAGCGTGCCTGCGTCACCTCTTCCACAATAAACAGATCCGCGTTGAACAGATCGTCCCAGATCTTCCAACCCCACGCGGGATAATGATCTCGAGTTTCAATCTTATTCTCTGGGACAAGCTGCGGCCGGATAAGCTTCATGAGCGTTTTACCCTCGCCCTTTGAAACAACGCCAAGCATCCGCCGATCGAAGCTCACAGGATCACCCCCTCACTGAAAGTTTCTAAGATCTAGATTTTGCCGACGCGCCGCACATGCTCCACAAGCGTCGCAGTATATCCCGCCTCATTATCGTACCAACTAAAGACCTTCACTAAATCATTGTCTATCACACGCGTAAGTGACAAGTCAACAATCGCGCCATACGGCTGGCCGATGATATCAGTAGAAACCAATGGGTCTTCGGTTACAGCAAACGTTTTCGCCCAGCGCGGATCTTTCGCGGCTTTTATAAAAATGTCATTAACTTCTCCGGCATTGGTCTCGCGTCCCACGAGTGCTGTGATATCGGTAAGTGAACCTGCTACCACCGGAACGCGCATAGCAATCGCGCCGAACTTCCCGCCCAAATCAGGAATTGATTGGATAACCGCTTCTGCCGCGCCCGTGGTCGAAGGCACGATGTTTACTGCCGCTGCGCGGCCCCTTCGTAAATCTTTTGAATCCGGCCCATCAACTAATTTTTGCGTCGCCGTATAGCCATGCACCGTGGACATACCGGCTTTTTTAATCCCTAAAGTTTCTTTCAAAATCTGCAGCACCGGCGCGGTTGCGTTGGTGGTGCAGGAAGCATTGCAAGTGATCGGCCCGGCGCCTTTAAAAAGATCATCGTTGACTCCCACGAGCACGGTTGTAACATCTCCGGTGGCAGGAGCCGTAATCACCACGCGCTTGGCTCCGGCATCAAGATGCGCTCGGGCTTTAGCACCGTCCGTGAAAAAGCCGGACGATTCGACAACCACGTCAATTTTTAAATCAGCCCAAGGAAGTTTCGCCGGATCTTTTTCCGCAAGCACCCTGATTTCCTTGCCGTCAATAATAAGCGCATCATCTGACGCTTTTACATCTTTTTGATAGCGGCCGTAAACACTGTCGAATTTTAAAAGATACGTGAGAGTGGCGGTATCGGTTAAATCATTAACAGCGACAATATTGAAATCCGGATCGCCGAAAGCGGCTCGAAAAAAACTCCGACCAATCCTGCCGAAACCATTGATAGCTATGTTTGTCATAAGGTTATTTTGAAATTACAGCCCAAACCAGCTCGCCCCGCACCTATGCAATCTCCAAAGCCGCAAATTAAGCAGGAGTAAGCCAAAGGCGATACCGCGGGCACTATTAAGGTAAGTCTCTTCGGCATCGGTGCGGGGTTGATTGCAATATTTGGCATAGTGTGATATATGATGTATTAATCGTAACGGATATAGTGTAGTTCTTCAAACCTCAAAGCAAGGGGGAATAATGCTCAAAAACGCGGTGCTCGCCATTCTGCAAGAAATGGGGGAAAACAAGCTTCTATCCGGGGCCATGATCCGCCGGCGTCTCGACATGACCAAGCCATGGCTCAACCCAACGGAAGCCGAACTGGCCGAGGTTCTTATCATGATTCATGAAGAGCACGGAACCGCCTCCGGCATCTTCAGTCCAGACGGCGAGGGACATGAGTTCGGCATTGCTCTCGAGGCCAAGATCACCGCCATGCCGGAAAACTGCCTAGTACTCGCCGGCGTCAATATCCCTGGAACGATGCCTGTACCGAAGCTTTAGCTTCCATCTCGCTTGATCCTAGAGGAGTCCTCGCGGGGCTCCTCTATTTTTTTTTAAACGGACTTCTCTTCGGCTGGACTCCGCCGATGCATCCCCAAAATATAGTTATAAGCCGAGAGTGCGGCCTTGACCGCATCCCCCACCGAAATGTTGTTCTGCTTGTAAATCTCGTCAGTTACGTCCCCTGCCGCGAAAATTCCCGGCTTTGAAGTGGCGCCGGTTTTGTGGTCAATGATAACTTCGTTAGATTGATTCATCTCAACGAGTCCCTTTACGATTTCGGAATTCGGCACCGCGCCGATTTCCACAAAAACGCCGTCCACCGCCAAATCTTTAGCCTCGCCATAAGTTTTATTTTTGTATCGAAGCCCCACGACAAATTGGTCCCCAAGAACTTCTTCCGGCAGAGCACCGTAAATTATTTCGACTTTAGCGTTGCCTTTCACTTCGTCCTGTGTAATCTGATCGCCCTTCAATATATCGCCGCGAACTATTAAATATATTTTTTTCGCATAAGAAGAAAGATCCACCACAGATTCAAGCCCAGCATTTCCTCCGCCTACAACAGCAACGGTTTTATCTTGAAACAGCGGCGCGTCGCAAGTGGCACAAAAAACCACGCCCTTCCCCTCAAACTTTGCCTCTCCGGGAATCCCAAGTCTGCGACGACGACTGCCGGATGCCAAAACAACAGTTTTGGTCTCAAGCGCTTTGCCTTGATCGGTATCAACTTTGAAACCGCCGGAAATTTCTGAAACTTTGGTTGCAAGCTCGCCAGAAATAATTTCGATGCCTTTTTGAGCCCTAAGATGCCGCTCCAGTTTCCCAGCCAGATCAAACCCGCTAATAGATTCCTCGCCGATCCAATTTTCGATTGATGAAGAAACTGCCGATTGACCGCCAAATTCTTTCGCCACTAAAACGGCTTTTAATTTTTTGCGCGCCGCATAGACCGCCGCGCCCACCGCCGCCGGCCCTCCACCAATAATTACTACGTCATACATACGTTTACTATATCAAAAATTAAAGAAAATTCCTCAACCATCTTAAAATAAACTCTTCTAAACATCCACTGAACAATTCCATGGAATTGTTCAGTGTTATCTATGTTATCGATTCAATGCCGCTCAAATAATACCAAAGATATACGATACAATATTGATTGTTAATATTTGATGCTTTATTTTTTATCGCCATTCGCCCATGCTTTTAGATCATTATACGATGCTTCGCCGCAAATAAAGCCCTTACTCTCCGTATTATAGAAAAATGGAACTCCCCCGCAAAGCCCCTTGTCGTGTTCGGCCGCTTTTTCTGCATTCTCCTTGTTATGCCAAACTTCGTATTTCTCCACGACCAACTTCTCTTCTTCGCCAAGCCGTTCAATTAATGAGGCCATAGCATGGCAGTGAGAACATTCTTCTCCATAAAATTCGAGTAAGGCCATAGAAGCGAAAACAAAAATCCAAAGTCTAGAGTCAAAATAAATTAGGCTAAAATTTGCAAATTTCAGCAACCAAAATTTTGGTCTTTGATATGCACTTTAATTTAACCCGAGAGCCTGCGCGATGCGCGGCCGGTCAAAACCGACAATAATTTTGCCGTCGATCTCGATCACGGGAACGCCGATGGTGCCGGACTTTTCAATCATCTCCTGCCTGGCTTTTAGGTCGGATGCTACATCCACTTCTTTATACTCGATACTGTTCTCCTTGAAATATGCCTTCGCCATCTTGCAGTAAACGCACGGCGGAGTTGTGTAAATCTTTACGTTTGCCATAGAAGTTTAGAAATTAGTGGATGTATCTTTATTGTACCAATGTCGTCAAGCCCCATTATCTATTACCACCGCTGCCCATGCCCGCCTCCTCACTTTTTCTTAGCCAATTCCTTATCAATCAGCGGCTGCAACTCGGAGAACGAAACCGCGCCAACAACCGGAGAACCGTTCAAAAACGAGGTTGGCGTTGCGTTTACTCCCAGAGCCCGCGCATCATTCATATCTTTCTCAACCTCGGAGCGGTATTTTTCTCCGTCAAGACAGCTATTAAACCGAGAAGTATCCAAATTTAGCGCCGCGGCGAATTCCTTAAGACGCTCCCGCGCAAACGCTCCTTGATTTTCCCCGCTCTGGCGAGCAAAAAGGTAGTCGTGATATTCCCAGAACTTGCCTTGTTCGTTGGCGCAGTCAGCCGCCATGGCCGCATCAGACGATTCGGCACCCAAGAATGCAAAATCCCGATAAACGAAGCGAACCTTGCCGGTCTTAACATAATTATCAATTATCTTGGGCTCGGTTTCTTTATGAAAACGGCCGCAGAAAGGACACTGAAAATCACTGAACTCAACAATCGTTACGGGAGCTTTCGGATCCCCAAGCGCTGGATCATCATCAGCGATATTCGACACATCGACTTTCGGGGTTGTCGCCCCAATTCCGGCTACCGTATCCGACGGCCGTTTATTAAATCCTCCGCCCGCATACAACACAGCAAAAGCAATCATGACCCCTGCAACAATAATTGAGGCCGGAATCAATAAATTCGACTGCGCGCCGGATGATGGTGTTTCTGTATCCATACCGGGTAGTAGAAACTCGACTGTTATTGATTTACAGTCGCAACTTTATTATTGCCGACCTTATTGTTTGCCAATACTTGTCTTGGGATTGATATCATGGTTTTTGCTTTTGTCGAGTTTTCCCTGCCTGCCGGCAGGCAGGACTACCCGGCATAAGCTTTTCTATCCTACCGGAAAGACTCTTCAAGAGCAACAGCCATGCAATTGTGGATATTCTATGTTACTTTTTCAAACCAAAAAGAGCCCCTTCGGGCTCTTTTTGGTTTTGGCATTCTCTGCGAGTTAGAACTCGCGGCGCATGCCACCGCCACCTCCTCCACCGAAACTGCGGCGCGGGCGATCCTGACGGATCTCGCGGAAACAGTCGATGCAGTAGACGGGCTTGCCGGGAGTCGGCTGAAACGGAACCGTAGTCTCCTTGCCGCACTTTGTGCAGACTGCGGGGAACTTCGGTCGGTCTCCAAACCCACCACCTTGCGGGCGGTTACCGTAACCCCCGCGGTCGTTGAATCGGCCGCCTCCTGTTGACGGCTGGTCGCCAGAGGCGCCGCCGTCGTTCATATTCATTTCGTCCACGTTGATACGCTCCAGAGAGGTTATCATTCAATGCTCATCGCTCATCTCTTCTATCGAAAAGAACTGAATGACAACCTCTTTGAAACAACCTAGACTTGTATTTTCGAACCCACTCTCTCGGAGCTCGTACCAACTACTGCGAGTTAAATTGAATTTAGACTCCGTACGTTAATCGTCTTCTCTTACTTGAGCGTAGGCCGAGTTTAGCAAGTTAGGCCAAAACTGTCAAGGCCAAGAAACTAAAGGAAAAACCGATGCAAATCGCGATAACTGATGATTAAAATAAGAATCAAAAGAAGCACAAATCCAATGGCATGCGCGGCTTGCTCATAACTTATTAGCACCGGACGGCCGCGGATTTTTTCGATGATAAGAAACAGTACCCGCCCGCCATCGAGCGCCGGAAATGGAACCGCGTTTAAGATTGCAAGATTTACTGATAACAGAGCGACAAACTGCAAAAAATACGAAACACCAAGACGCTGAACTTCTCCAGTCAAAACATAAAGTCCCAAGGGGCCGGAGACGCCCTCGGGAACCGCGTGACTCGTAGCAATGCTTTGGAAAACACTAGCGAATGCCTCGATAGTCCTTTGAATCGATAGCCAAACGCTTTCAAGCCCGCGCCATGGTGCCAAATACCAGGGTGAGCGCAAAATACCGATGTCCTGTAAGGCCACACCTAAGGGACCCTCGCCAGCCGGAGGATTGGCGCGACTTTGAATTTCGATTATCTTTGCGGGAACATCAGACGACACATCATGGCGAATAGCCAATTGGATCAATCCCCCGCGATGCGCCGAGACAAAACCAATTAATTCGCTCGCTGTTTGCGGCGTGATAGAGTCGCCGCCAGCGCTAATTCTAGATACAATATCGCCGAATGCGAGCTTGGCGTTTGCCGCCGGACTCCCCGGAGCAACCGCGATGATCGTAACATGCGTCGTACCCGCCGCCACTCCTTCGCCCGCAACCGCAGGAATGCCGATAATATGACCAAGAGAAAAAAGCGCCCAAGCCAAAACCAGATTCATAAAAACCCCCGCGAGTATAATGATCACACGGTGCCAAACCGGATGAGTAGCGAAACTTTCTCGTTCACCAGCGCCCGCACCAGATTCACCGTAGATCTTCACAAACCCGCCGATCGGCAAAAGATTCAGAGAGTAAAGTGTTGCACCGATCTTTTTGCCCCAAAGCCGCGGCGGGATGCCGAACCCGAATTCATCAACGCGAATGCCGAATTTCCGCGCCGCAAAAAAATGCCCCCATTCATGAACTAACACCAAAACTCCAAGTACCAAAATAAAAACCACTATCGCCATAATTTTTCACTGTAGTACAATAGACCGGTCTATTGTACTTTTATAATCTATGCAATGCCGAGCGCCAGCGGCGCATACTTGATGGAGACCCTTTCACCGGTAGCGTTAGCGCATCGAGCACTCGACTCAACACCTCAAGCCACTGTTTCCCTTTTGACTCCTTGAAGAATAGCTCAAAAATCTTTTTATAGCCACCACCCGAATGCAGTAAATCCCGCCGATAGAGATACACCGTTGTCTTACTCATCTTCAATATACGGCATACTGATCCGCAATTGTATCCTTTTTGTAGCAAAATTGTCGCCATAAGACGTTTCGACAGCATAAGCTTTTCATTCGGAGTGAGTAAGTCATTGAGAAATTTCTGCAAGAGCGCGTCATTATCAATTTTCACAAGCGTGCGAATAAACGCATTGCTGATTTCTTTCTGGATTAACGGCGACAATGGATTCTGCGAAACTTTCGGCATATTTTAATAGCACGTCATAATAGTACAATAGACCGGTCTATTGTACTAATGTAGACGAGAATAAAGATGCAATAAATATTCTACGTTACCTTTAGCACCTTGGATTGGAGACTGCGCCTTTGCCGCTATACTCCACCTATTTAATTCAGCCCACGCCACAAATTCATCCAGCGCCGCCTTTCGCACTGATTCGTCTTCGACAATCCCATGATGCAAGTTAAAATCGGCGACTTCATACTGGGGCTTAAAAAGCGCTACGACTTCCCCACCTGAAACTAGGAACTTCTTCAGCGCAGGCAAAACCAGCCGAAGCGAAGTAAATGAGACATCGATGCCAGCAAACTCAATAGGTTCTGGAAGCGATTCAAGATATAAGATATTCACCTCCTCCATCACAACCACCCGTGGGTCTTCGCGAAGTTTTAGCGCTAACTTACCCATTCCTGTATCAATGGCATAGACTTTGGCAGCGCCGTTCTGAAGCATTACGTCGGTAAACCCGCCGGTGGCGGCGCCGATGTCAGCGCAAATCTTGCCTTCGACGGTGATGCCAAAATGATCGAACGCAGCCGCGAGTTTCAACCCGCCGCGGCTAACGTAAGGAGAACGCTCTTTCACGCGAAGCGGCGCATCGGCCGAGAATATTTGAGCCGGCGAAACCGCCCTTTGCCCCCCAATAAAAATATTGCCTTCGGTAACGGTTACAAAGGCTTCATCTTTATTTGTCACAACCCCCCGCTCGATCAAAATCTGATCAAGCCGTTTCTTTTTCATCTGCTGAATCCTGATTTCTGAATTCTAATCAAACTATTATTATCTCCTTCTCTTTCTGCGCTTCCATCTCTTCGATTTTTTTATTGACCTCGTCAATAAGTTTCTGGACTTGGTCTTTGCCGCGGAAATGATCGTCTTTGGAGATAGTTTTATCCTTCTCGGATTTATCCAACTCTTTCATAGCTTCTTCACGAATTCTGCGAATCGCAATCCGGCCTTCTTCCATTTTCTGTCCTAAAAGTTTAATCAAATCCCGCCGGCGTTCTTCATTCAACGCGGGCAAGGTCAATCGGATACCGTTAGAATCGGCTATCGGATTCATACCAAGATTTGACTGCTGAATGGCTTTTTGGATCGGCTCCATGGCGTTTTTGTCCCATGGGGTGATCAAAATTTGACGCGGTTCGGGAACACTAATGGCCGAAAGTGCTTTTAGGGGCTGGACAGCGCCGTAATAATCAACCGGCAAATCCTCAACCAGCGCCGGCGTGGCCCGACCCGTACGCAAAGATGAAATCTCGCGCTTTAAGTGCTCGAGTCCTTCAGAAAGCTTCGGTTTTAACTGATCAATAATGCCCTGCCGCATAAGAAAAAGCTGATCAATTACTTATAACAGCAAAAATGACCTTGGGGTCACGCGGATTGACGCGCAAGAGACGAATCGGAGCTGGAGCACGCAAAGACAACGTGCGCCAACTCGTTCCGCCATCGCGCGAAGCATAAAGATCCTGCCCTACTCCAGCGTATAAGAACGATGAATCATTAGGATTAATCGCAGCCGCACTGACGCCCTCTTTCCCCGTCGGGACAATCAGTCGAACCTGTTCCCAGTGAACACCCCGATCCGCCGAACGCAACAGACCGTAGCTGGAGGCACTATAAATCGTTGAATAATTCAAAGGGTCGAAAGTTAAATCTGCGATCTTATCAGCTTTAGAAAAAGAACTGTACCCCTCCGTTAGACGCAACCACGAAAGACCTCGATTATTGGTCCTAAACATCTCGCCGTGCGAGGAAACAACATAATACTCACTGCTATCCGCGGGATCGGCAAGAAGCCGCGTAAGCCCGTCGGGAAACCATTTTTGTATGCGCCAGGTCTTACCTTGATCATTCGATTCAAAAAATCCGCCTTGTCCGGTTGCAATATAAATCCGGTCGGGATTAGCCTGATCAACCGCAACACCGAAAACGCCGAAGCGGTCCTGGGTTACAGAATAAACTTCTAGAAAACTGCGGCCACCGTCGAGACTTTTTAAAACCTTGCCGAGATTATCCTGAAAAACAGCGAGATACAACTGTTGCGGCCGCGCGCGGGAGAGAGCGATGCTGTAAATTTCAGCGTTTGGTTTTAAAACATTCTGCGGATCGGAAGCGCGAATCCATGAGTCCCCGCCGTTCTCCGAGATCCAGAGTCCCGCGCCACGCGACCCCAAATAGATAATATTGGGATCGCTTGGACTTATCTCCATCGCCAGAATCTGGGACGGAAAAGGAACACCCGACGTTTCAACTGTCGTCTGCAATGTCCAATGCTCACCGTTATCAACCGACCGATAAACGCCTAAACCCGATGACGCGGCGGGACGCGGAGAGCGCAATGAACCTAAACTGAAAATAAAAGGCAAAAGGATCATAAGTATAAAGAGAACCACCCCGATCCCGATGAATGTTGATTTAAACGACATGCGATTTACACAATGCCCGAAACTTTGGGCGATTGCAACTTAAGTAATAGGTAATCCGTAAATAGCCGACGGTTGACGTTTGTGGTTGCCGCGCGACGCAGAGCTTCCAAAATATCTCCAAGGCGCTTGCGATAACGCGCCAAATCCGCCAGCGAAGCGCCGCGCGCCTCATTTTGAAATAAACGCATCAAGTGTTCGCAAAGCACCTCGCGCGCATCATCGTCATCGGCGACTTCTTTGGATGCCGAAAGAGCCGCGCCCGATCCGCCGCGATAAACGCGCGCGGCAAGCTGGAATAGCTCTTGCTGGTTTTTACGGAATTTTTCGTCTTGAATCAAACGTGACATCACCCCAGGCCTACCGCGCGCGAGCGAAATAAGTTCTGCGATTACTCCTTGCATAAGCTTAAGATCAGATTCCGCAACTAACTCGAAACGAATGGATACAGCCCGGGAACGAATCGTCGGCAATAATATCTCCGGCGCAGAGCTCACTAAAATAAACACAACCGATGAATGCGGCTCTTCAAGAATTTTTAAAATAGCATTGGAGGCCGGCAAACTTAACGCTTCGGCCTCGTTAATTAAAACCACGCGCGTTGCCATACTCGCCCGAGCAACCCAGGAACGCAAATTGCGAACCTCATCGATGCTAATCTCGCTTGGACTCTTTTCGGATCCACCCGTAGGAGCAGCACGCAATTCAAGAAGTCGAAATCGATCCGAGATTTCCAAATCGCCGAGATCGCACATCACGCACTCTTTGCATCCGCCAAAAATTGGATCTGCTTTTTCGCACAAAAGTCCCCGCGCGAATAAAACAGCGGCGGTTCGCTTGCCAACCCCATCGGGTCCTGCGAAAAGATAGGCGTGCGCAAAACTTCGGTTTTTGATAACCGATCCTAGGTACGATAATGCCCGATTGTTACCGACAAACATGTGCTCTGGTTTAAAAGATGCCTTGTTACAGCCCCATCATACCAACTCTTAACATTATATGGGAGCCAGAACCCATCTCAAAAATCGCTTTCGTGACGAAAATTGGAAATTTGCAGTAAAACGTCCTTGCGTAAAAGCCCCGAGGCATCTGGGCGTTTTGCTCCGCAAGGTGTCGCCTGCCTGCCGGTAGGCAGAGCTCCGCCGACGCGTTATCTAAAGATTCGCCTTCACCCCGTTAGAAATAGAATTTCTAACGGGGTTCATCCCCGCCGCGTCTGACGCGGCGGTGCATTCGGCGGACGGAGTAGAAATGGATTTTTGAGATGGGTTCTACAAAAGACACCCCAACAGGAGCGCCTTTTAATCCCAACATGCTACGATTTAGCGGCGGCGACTGGGACTACGCGACTTGCTGGCAATAAGGTGGGACGCAAAAGAGCTCTGATTGACCGAAACGCCTCCTTGAAGCTCATTGCGATGCCTCTTTATTCCTCGATGTCGTCGAGAAGTTTCTTCTTGGCGACAAGGACAGACTTGGCAAGCTTTATTTTCTCGTCCAACTCTGCCCAGCGATTAATGTCATAGTCGGGCTTGGCTGTAAGCTTTTGCAATTCATCTTCTTTCTGCCGCAACTCGTACTCAAGCTTATCTATTTCTGTAAGAGTTAACTGCAATTCTCCCGCGGTTAGTTTATTCGTCCCGTATTCTTCCCGCTCCACTGTTCTGTCTCCTTTTTCTGGCACGAATCCCATATTCATTATTGCAATTTTAACACCATTCGCGGTTTAGGGGAACAACGGCAAAACAAAAAACAGCCCCGCGGGGCTGTTTTTTGTGGTGCTTACATCGCCGCCCCGCCGGAGCCGCAAAGTTTGCAGTTCTGCTTGTGCGTCACGATCTCGTAAACCGCCGAGAGGCCGACGAGAATATAGATGAGTTTCTCGACCATCGGCCAAGACCCAAGCAACATACTGACAACGTTAAAGCCGAGAGCCGTCAGAAGCCAATTAAGACCGCCGATAACGAGGAGGATCCAAGTGATCATGTGGAGTCCTTTCATATAATTAATTCCGCGTTAGATTTATAAAATATAGCCTGCTCGACCTTTACAAGTTCAGTTGTTTCTTTCTTTATAATTATACACCGTTTGGCCGGAAACTTTATCCACTTGGCACTTTACAGCCAAAAAAGAAAAGAGGTCATATCTACGCCAGGTGGCGGAGACATGACCTCGCGGAAATTTGGGCGCAGGGGGACAGGTGCGTATGCCGTTGCCCGATTGTGCGCACCCTTGTGCTAATGGGGTTGCAGTTGGCAACGGGTACCACACTCCTGCGCCGCAAGCGTTTCGCTGTCTTGATTATACCACAAAGATCAGCGCAACAACGGGGCGATACGCCGACGGCCGATGCTAGTTAGATAGAACCGAAATGCCGATGATCGGCCAAGGTAATCGTCGCCCGCCCTCATGACCTCATAAGGTTCGCCATCCACAAGATCCTGTAGTATAAGACGCTCCAGCATTGTCTCAAGCGTCAATCGCACGATGCGTCGCGCGCCGCGGCTTTGGCGTGCAATCTCGCGAGTGATCTCATCAAGCGTCGCGGCACCCGTGCCCAGCGCTCGAAGCACGTCCTCCTCGGAAGCACGGAGACGACGCCCCAGCAACATGACAACGCAGATGCCGCCAAGGACGAGGCCAACCAGGGCGGGTGCGTAAAACAATCCTGGCCCGAGCAAAAGCTCGATGTACAGAAACGTCAGAAAAGTCCCTACGGCGCCGCGAGCAGTGTAGTATAGCTGTAACATGCTCCACCTCCTGTGTGGGCAAGATAGGAACACACTCAAGGTAGAACGCCACCCAGCCTATGTCAATCTATAACTCGGCCTGCCATTGTTCAATGCTTTTGACTTCGGCCTCGAGTCTCCGCAATTGTGTTATATTTCGAGCCTCGCGAGCTTCGTCCATTAGAGATTCAATCCCTTGCAAAGCCGCCATAACCATATCTTCATCAACGGGTATTCCCGATTCAACGGCAATACCAATCGCATGCCAACCGTTCCCTTCTTCCAATAATTCATCAACAAAATTTTGCGCAACCGTATTCTCCGCATCATCATAATCAGCCGCACTAGAATCTTTACGATCCCGCAAATAACTTTGGATTTTCTGCGATTCATCGTGCGCTTCTTCTTCGATGTATCTTCGAAAGTCCCGATATACGATAAAATCCGCGGACCCTTCTAAATCCTCACCAGCCAAGATTGCAGTAAGGCCCTCAATCTGCTCGTCGAGTTCTTCTAGCTCCGCCTCCAGAATTTCAGTATCCTCCGACTCCTCCGGCGCATTTCTTAAAGCAGTTTGAACCTCTTCGCGCCGCGACTGGCATCCTGTTAACTGATCATGCACCAACTGCAACTCGCTTTGCACTTCCTCTTGAGTCTTCAGAAGACGCGCCTCCGACCACAACTCCCGATTCGTATTCCAGTATCGCGTCAGCATCGGATATGCAAAATGATGCTGGCCCCTTGACTTCGCTTCGATACGCAATTCACGCGCATACATTGGTTTGTCGAGCGATTCTATCTGTGCGATCTCGTGGTGCAGTTCCTCTATCCGCCCACGTTCAGCGACGCTTGGATTGGGCTGGAGCCGTAAATCATTCAGCTCTTGCCATCGCGCGCGGACTGTTGCATCTGCATCAAGAATACGCTCACGCATTTCCGCGAGCATCTTATCGGCCGGAGCCTCTTCTTTTTTACCGTAGTGTTCTACGTCCTCGGGGGTTGGGAGCTTCACCAAAGCGTCTTCGGGTTCAGATGGCCATTCCATATTCATGCCCCAAGTATAACAATTGAGTAGCGTTTGTTTTAGTTTGACTTTTTACGACACACCGCCTTAAATGAGGGGAGTTCTTCAAATCTCCTCCCTAGCTGGAAGTGCCCTAACCCAAAACCGGACATTTCCACACTGGGGAGGAGACAATAATGTCCACCAAAGCAGAACTCACTGACGAACGCATCCCCTGCAATTGGTGCGACAGAGCGGGCCGATTCCAAATAGTCAGCCGATTCCACGGAGCAGCAGACTACTACTGCTGGAAACATTACATCAGATACCGATGGCGGAAACTCAAAGCCACACTCCTATCTCCACGGTACCGCTGGAAAAACTGGAAGCGTAAGTTTCAGGTTCACCACTATCCAGATTCAACGTATCTTCCGCGCCTTATAGGCTTCCACGGGTGGAGCTCTATGACGCAACATTACTGGATCCGTCTCGGCCGGTGGGAGCTCCGCTGGTGGTGGGAACGACGCTAGTAGATGCGCCCGATGGTGATCCACTGCGCGCGAGAAAGGAGAAGCTGATGACTGTAAAAGTGCCAACCGTAGAGAGGCATGTTTTGCCGAGACGAGCAATCCTTGCGCGCCTTGAAGTAAGACTGCAAGGCATACTCGAAGAGGCGGAGTGTGTGAGACGCCGCGAGGGAGAACCAAGGCCGTTTCGTGAGGATCGGCTTTGGCAGCTCTCATCCTCACGCGAAGTACTGCTTCATGGGGTTGCACAACTGCTGTCTGATCTCAAACATTCATTACGGCCCTAACCCCAAGAGTTGCCCACCGCTCCAAGCCGCCGAGTTGTCCCAGCAAAATCGGGACAACCGGCGGCTTCTTTTTTTTAATTTCTCTTTTTTTCTTCATTCTCTCATCTGTACCAATAGACCGGTCTATTGGTACAGATGTCATTTGGGAGCTCATTTGGAAGTTTAGCTTCCAAATGCTATAAAATATTCTTAATCTCCTTGAGATGCTCAATCTTCTTCCACGCAACGGCCTCGAGTTCTTTGGCTTCGAATTCCGTGCGGACTGCAATGCCTTTGCCAGTCGCTTCAAAAAGACCAATGTCGTTGGCGCTGTCCCCGACTACGACACATTCTTCTGGCTGAACTCCAACTTCTTGCGCGAACTCCATAAACTGTTCAAGTTTCTTACCTTTATCGTCAGTATAATAGTCCATCCCACTTAACACCCCGGCTTCATCCCAAAATAGCTTGGTATTGGAATAGTAATGCGGAATGCCTAATTTTTTAGCAACTTGTTCTGCGTAGAGATCCATCGAGCCGGTAATCAAGCACAAGATATAAGATTTTGATTTAAGATATTGCATAGTTTCCTCCGCATCGTCGCGCAAAGGAATCTCGGACAATACATTAACCACATGGGATTTAACAGCTAAACCTTGTGAGCGCCAGAGACTTAGAACTTTATTCGTTGCATTTTGTAAACTAATTTCACCTTTTTTGAAAGCCCGGAAAACTGCATCGTGTTGTGTAATAGAAATTCCTAGCCGTTCAACTAAAAACGGCCACGAGATTTCTTTCGTGAGCGTCCCATCAATATCAAAAATGACCGCCTTGATTCCATCCATGGTTATAAGATCGTACACCAAAAAACGCGCAACGAAAAGGCAGCCATTGGGCTGCCTTTTCTTGTTTCTAAAAATGTTCCTTTTCCCCTTAATTTTCCCTCTATACCAATAGACCGGTCTATTGGTATAGAGGGAAATCACAAAAGTTAGGTAATTAGGCACGACTGCCTAAGAACCGCAAAAGTTGCCTCATCGGCGGCTTTCGGATATTGAATTTTGTAGCCCTCCTTCCTTCGCCAAAAACTACAAGAGGATAAACCTGAAACTTTTCCCCTCCTTCGCTAAAAGCTACGGAAGGATAAACCTGAAACTTTTCCAACTGTTCCGACATTGGCCGTCCGAAGCTCGTGAGAGCGTAGGAGGCCATTACCCGCCAAAATTTCGCAGAGCGAAGTTTCGGCGGGGCGTTCCCAAATCTCTTCGGGATCTTGTCTCGGTGTATCGTGTTAACGTTTGCTCAAAGAGCGAACGTTATCCTAAGCGAGTCGAGCGAAGCTCGACAAGTCGAAGGATTCCGAGACCAATCACGTTTTTCGCTAAGAGATCAATTGATTCTCTCAACACCTCCAGGATGGGATAAGGATGCGAGGTGCGTGCGGTGCTTCTGCACGCACCTCGCCGATTTGAGCCCGTGCACAACTTCCACGACTCTGCTGGTGGTTCTAGACCCATCAGCAGTGTGTCCCCACCGGTTGGGGTAAGATCATACACGGGTTTTGTTTGCGAGCACGCTGGCTCGCGAATTATTGCTAGGCGATGGAGACGATCGCGGGGTATAACCATCTCTCCGCATGGGCCTTGAAGTTATCTCCCCCAACTTCGGCAAGCTTTCCCCGAGCTTGCATCGCCTAACTTCCTTATCTCATCCTGGAGATCCGACCTTCTAGAAATACCCTAATGTGCTTGTGACACATCGTGGCCAACCGCTAT